>Ga0180433_10000846_pt1 | contig 52139 bp, 40 predicted proteins | sample SS_ome_8_FD_132980 | JGI IMG/M metagenome (GOLD analysis project Ga0180433, IMG submission 132980) | Hypersaline lake sediment archaeal communities from the Salton Sea, California, USA - SS_1_D_1 metaG | ecosystem: Environmental > Aquatic > Non-marine Saline and Alkaline > Hypersaline >...
CAACGCCGACGACGAGGTCGGACTGGAGAACTGGCAGATCAACCTCGACGGCACGGACGGAATGGGCAACCCGGTAAGCTTGTCGACCACCACCGATTCGAACGGCTACTACGAGTTCAACGTCGCTCCCGGAAGCTATGAGGTCACCGAGGCGGCCGACCCGGGCGGCTGGGGTTGGATCCAGTCGTATCCGGACGTCCTTAGTGATGTCGGCGACAACGACGCAGGCGCCACCGACGGGGACTGGGACATTGTCCTGATCTCGCAGCAGGTGGACGCCCAGAACAACTTCGGCAACTACCTCAACGGTTCGATCCACGGGTTCAAGTTCGAGGATATGGATGCCAACGGCCTCTATGACGGCACCGACGTGCCGATGGTTGACGTCTGGATCGAGCTTACCGGCGATACCGACGGCGACGGTGTCATAGACACTGTCCAGATCCAGACCGGCGCCGACGGCAAGTTCGCGTTCCTTGACCTGCATCCCGGGACGTACACCGTAACGGAGCTGTTCACCGACACCGACGCCAGCTGGGGCGCTACCGTCGACCACGACGGCGACCTGATCGGCGACAACACCACGACCGTGACGCTGCAGAGCGGCGAAGAGCTGGCGGCCTTCGAGGGGGACGCCGGCCTCGATCCGGCCGACCCGCGGACAGAGGTGGTCGTTGACTACGACCTGATCTTCGGCAACCACCACCTCTCGGCACCGGGCCTGACGCCCGGCTTCTGGTCAAATCACCTGTACGTGTGGGACGGTGTCGAGGACAACGGTCCCCAGGACGGCCAGGGCCGGTACCATGCCGGCAAACTCGCCGACGCGGGCGTCATAGAGGAGCCGGAGATAATGGACCTGCTGCCCGGCGACGAGGACGTGGACGCCGACGGCAAGAAGGACCTGATGTTCGAGACAGAGGGCGGGGACGTTCTCATAATCGAGTGGGACGACGCCCAGGAGATTATCAACCAGAGCAACAAGAAAGGCGGCGACAAGCTCCATGACTTCGTGCGGTACGCGATCACCACGCTACTGAACGAACACGGAGTGCCGGACTTCGCGTCGGCTACGACGCAGGAGGTGCTCTGGGACGTCGCCGACTGGCTCATCCAGTACGGCCCGACCACAATGGTCAACGGCAGCTACGTCCTCACCTACAACAACGCCGACGAGCCGGACAACGGCAACTCCCAGAACGGACCGAAAGACGGCTTCCCCGCCAGCTCCAGGATAAAGGCCAACAGCGAGGCCTGGCAGGACGGCGATTTTGACACCCCGGCCGGAAGCGACATCTTCGACGCGATGAACGCCCTTACCCACGACGCCACCAACAACGCGATGGTGACGTCACTGAACGGATCCTACGTCTTCTCGGCCGTTAACCAGGGGGACTACTTCGGCATCCGCACGGGCACTCGGAACCTTGCCGCCGACTACCTGATGACGGTCAACAGCAGCCTCTGGACACTCTAAGCCGCGCAGTACGGCATCAACGCATTGCAACAGCGGCCGCAGCTTGCTGCGGCCGCTGTTTTTATTTCAACAAGCCGAACAATGGAAACCCGGTGGTCTTCCCGTCAAAGGTCAGTATTGTTTCGCCGCCTGCATTCCGCGCCGAACGCTCAATGAGCATGTCGCCCGGATTGGCTTTATCCTTCTTGCCAGACGACAAGAGCTGTTCCAATGCCGTATCGGCCTCAAATTGTCCTTGAACTCCAAGGGGCTTTCATGTCATGATGTTGGTTTTGCCGCCGGGGCATCACGAGGCGCTTCCGGACTTGGCTTTTTCATACTCAGGCCGGAAAATGTTTTCGCCAATGACAGATTACATGAGTTGTCCGTCAAGAAGGACTCTAGGCATGGGCCTTCTCTGCCTGCTGTCGTTATGGCCGGGCGGCTGTCGAAAAAAGACCGGTGGCAATAACCCGGAAAACCGAACCTTTGCAGTTGAGGTGACGCCGGTGTCCGAACGTGACTTTCGGGAAACTGTCAAGGCTGTCGGGTCCGTAACGGCAAAGATCATAGTGGAGATCAAGACCGAGCTGGCGGGTATCGTCGAAAAAGTTAATTTCGAGGAAGGAGGCGGCGTATCGGCGGGCGATCTGCTTTTTTCCATAGACGACAAGAAGCTGCAGCAGGAACTGGCCGCCAGGCAGGCCGCCCTGGCTGGAGCAAAAGCTGCAAATGAATATGCAAAAAAGAGTTACCATCGCTATCAGGAACTGGTGGTCCAGGACGCGGCGGCGGAGATCGAAAGGGATCAATGGGAGTCCGAGTACCACACGTCGCTGGCCGAGATATCCCGCCTGAAGGCCGAGATCGCCCTGATAAAGGAGAACCTGGCCGACAGCAGGATACGGGCTCCAACCGACGGAACGGTCTCACAAAGCCTGGTCGACCCGGGTGACTACGTGGACGTCGGAATGCAGCTGGCCACTGTATATACCCCGGGGCGCATGGAAGCCGCTTTCACCATACCGCAGCGATATATCGACCGGGTCAGACTCGGCCAAGAAATCGAATTGACCGTAGACGCTTATCCCGGCAGAACGTTCACCGGCAGCGTAACCTTCATAAGTCCGAACGTCGAAGAGCTCACCCGCAGCTTCCTGGTCAAGGCGGCGGTCGATAACAATGACATGTTGCTCAAATCCGGTGTCTTTGCGACCGTCGTGTTGACGCTTGAAGTCCACGAGCACCAGCCTTGCGTACCCGAGGAATCGCTGGTGGCGACCACCGCGGGCTATGTAATCTACGTAGTCAAGGACAATACAGCCCACCGGCGGGCTGTGGAACCAGGCCTGCGGGAAACCGGCCTGGTTCAAATAAGCAAAGGAGTCAGCATCGGCGAGCAAGTGGTCAAAACGGGCCAGATGCGGCTTTCGGATGGGAGCAGGGTTTCGACCACCGGGCCTCCTTCGCGAACAGATACCGCCGCGGGCCGATAACGTTATGAGCATAAGACCAACGCCGGCGGTTGAACGCGGTCCAACGGACAAATTGTTATGATCTGGAATTTCTGCATCAAGAGGCCCGTTCTAACCGTCGTGGCCTTTCTGATTCTCGCCATATTCGGCATCCTTGGCTATTCCAGGATGCCGGTGCGGGAAAACCCAGACGTGGAGTTTCCGGTGGTCAGCGTCAACGTCGTGCTGCCGGGGGCGGAACCACAGGTGATGGAAACCGAGGTCATCGAACCCCTGGAGGAAGAGATAAACACCATTGAAGGGCTTAAGCAGCTGAGTTCCACCGCCAGGGAACAGGTCGCCACCATCGTGGCGGAGTTCGAACTCTGGCGGGATATCGATATCGCCGCACAGGACATCCGCGACCGCATCGACCGGGCGGAAAGAGAACTTCCCAGCGGGATCGAGAAACCCATCGTGAGGAAGCTCGACCCCGACGCCCAGGCGGTTATGTGGATCGCGCTGGTCGGGGACGACCGCTGGGATGCGGTCCGCCTGAGCGAGTACGCGGATGAAAACCTCAAGGAAAGACTTGAAAACCTGCGCGGCGTCGGCAGGGTCATCGTGGGAGGCGAAAGACGTTATGCCGTGAGGGTCAGGCTGGATGCCGACAAGCTGGCGGCACATTCGCTGACCGTTCAGGACGTGGTTTCGTCCATCCAACAGAACAACGTCGATATACCATCGGGGCGGATAGAAAGCGAAAGACGGGAGTTTTTGGTAAGAACCAGCGGCCAGTTTGAAAGCGCCGCCCCGATAAATGACTTGATAATAGCGTTTCGTGAGGGCTCCCCGACTCGAATCCGTGACGTGGGCCTGGCCGTCGACGGCGTGGAAAACGACCGGCAGCTTGCACGCTTCAAGGGGGCCACGGCGGTCGGCCTGGGCATCGTCAAACAAAGCGAGGCCAACACGGTGGCCCTGGCGGGCATGGTGAAACGGCGCATGGCCGCTTTTTCCGAGACGTTCCCCCCCGGGCTGACATATACCGTGGCGAGCGACGACTCCGAATACATCCAGGACAGCATAAACGACCTGCTTTTCACGGTTTTTCTGACCACCGCCCTGGTGGTTTTGGTGGTGCTGACTTTTCTGAGAAATCTCTACAGCACCATCATCACATCCCTGGCGGTGCCAGCTTCCCTGCTGGGGGGACTGGCCTTAATGTACCTGCTGGGGTTCAGCATCAACAACCTTACCATGCTGGCGCTGATTCTATCCATAGGCATCGTGATCGACGACGCCATCGTGGTGGTGGAAAACAGCTACAGGCATATGGAACAGGGAGCCGAGACCAAGCCCGCCGCGCGGGTGGGCACCACCGAGGTGGCTTTCCCCGCCGTGGCAAATACGCTGTCGCTTGGAGCGGTATTCATCCCGGTGGCGTTCACGGCGGGGCTGATCGGTCGTTTCTTTTTTGAATTCGGCCTGACTGTGGCGGCGACGGTCTTTTGCTCAACCCTGACCGCCCTTACGTTGACCGCGATGCTGTGCTCCAGGCTGATGAAGCCTTCAAAAGCCGAGGCCTTCGCGGTGAGGTGGCCCGAAGCGGTCTTCAATTCCATCGGGCGGCTTTACGCGGCCATCCTGAACAAAGCAATGGGCCACAGGATCATCGCCTTAGGCACCGCGACAGCTATATTCTTTTTGGGCGTTTTCTTCTTCACCAGGCTGAAAACCGAATTCGCCCCCCGCGTGGACAGGTCGCAGTTCATCATATCATTCGAACTGCCCGAGGGGGCAACCTTGAGCCAAACCGACGCGTTCGCCCGGCGGATCGAGTCGGTCCTGTCCGAGACGGACGAAGTCAAACACTTTTTCCTGGCAATCGGCCTGGCGACGGCGGGCGGGCCCGGCAAGGTAAACCAGGGCATAGTATTCGTTCGCTTGCTGGACCGCCGGCAGAGACGGCTGCACCAAAGCGAAGTCGTCGACAAACTTCGCGCAAGGCTGCAGCAGTATCCACAGGGCCGGGCGTATGTGATAGAGTCCTCCCCGGCTGCGGTACAGGCCGAGGCCCCTCTTCAAGTGGTCCTGCAGCACCCGGACCTGGACCAACTGGCCTCGCGGTCGGAATCTATTCTCGAATGGATGCGCGGGCAGCGGTACTTCACCGGAGCCAATTCCGACTTGAAGATGAACAAGCCCCAGGTAAGAGTGTTGATAAACCGCCAAAAGGCTTCGGAAGCGGACATTTCGGTGGCGCAGATTTCCAACACTTTGCGTTTCATGCTCGGCGAGCCCGACATCTCCGAAGTCGAAAGAAACAGTGAAAGGTACGAAGTAATCACCGAAGTAAGCCGCAAGGGGAAAATGGTTCCAAGCGACATAGAGCGATTCTACCTGCGAAGCCCCAGGGGACAACTTGTCTCCATGGCCAACGTGGCAACGCTGGTTGAGGACATAGGTCCCAGTGAAATACACCATTTCAACAGGATGCGGTCGGTGACAATTTCCAGTTCGCTGCCTGGAAAGGTAACACTGGGCGAGGCCCTGAGTCGGCTGGAGGCCCACCTGTCGGCAAACATACCCGGCGAGTTCCAATACGAGCTGGCGGGGCAGACAAAGGATTTCAGGGAGTCTTTTTACAATTTGACCATAGTGCTGCTTTTGGCCGTGATCTTCATCTACCTTGTCCTGGCCGCCCAGTTCGAGTCCTTCCTGCAGCCGCTTATCATTCTCCTGAGCCTTCCCCTGGCGTTGGTTGGGGCATTCGCGGCTCTGTGGGCCTTCCGAATGCCCTTTGGCATCGTGGCTTTTATCGGTCTGATTATGCTGATGGGAATGGCGACGAAAAACGCCATACTCTTGGTCGACTACAGCAACGTTCTTTGCCGGCGCGGACATCAGGTTCGTGAGGCCGCCGCCCGGGCCGCCGGCATCCGTTTCAGGCCGGTATTGATGACCACGATCTCAACGGTTTTCGGCGTCACTCCCATAGCCCTGGGTTACGGGGCAGGCGGGGAAGCCAGAGCGCCCATGGGAGTGGCTGTGGTTTTCGGTCTGCTCGCCACTACCTTGCTGACCTTGATTGTGATCCCGGTTTTCTATACACTGGTTACTCGAACCGGCCGGCCGTCACAAAACTGATTGCGGTATCCCTCATGAAAATGGTTCAAATATCCTTCCACTTCGAGTATTCTGACCAAGTTGAGCTTTTGCTCGACCGGCATGGTATAGCGCATTTTGTCCGGCTGCCCATGATGCAGGGCAGGGACATCGACGGCAAGCATTACGGGACCCAGGTTTTCCCCGGCAATGTTTCCGTCGTTATGGCGCAGGTCCCCGATGACGCGGTCCGAGGTTTCGTTGACGACCTGGAGGCCTTCAGGCGGCAGAAGAAGGGGCACGAACATATAGATATTGTCGTTTGGCCTATAGAAAAGTTCGGTTTGGAGTCTTGATCATGAAATTGACGGTGCTGTCTTTATCATTCTTGACCATTGTGACAGCTGCCTCGCTTGGGGCACAGCGAATGCCGGTTGAACCCGGCTTTACAAACTCCATCGGCATGAAATTTATTCGGATGAACGCGGGTTCTTTTCAAATGGGAAGCGAAGGCCCCCTTTCGTGGGAAATCCTGCCGCACACTTACGGGCGCGGCGACCGTATGGACGCGTTTCTGTACGGCGAGTATGACGAAAGACCCGTTCATAAAGTAACGATATCCGCACCTTTCTACATGGCCGCTTTTGAGGTTACAAACGCTCAGTATGAATTGTTTGATCCGTCACACAACATACTGCGGGGAAAAGAAGGTTTCTCCAGCGGCGACAATGAAGCAGTGGTTAACATAAGCTGGCACGAGGCCAGGGCCTTCTGCCGCTGGCTTTCAGATAAGGACGGGCTGCCTTACCGGCTGCCGACCGAAGCCGAGTGGGAGTACGCCTGCCGTGCGGGAACCACAACCTGCTACCACACGGGCGACGTGCTGCCTGCGGACTATGTGAAGCTGCAAGGTGATATATCGCTCGAAGTCGGCGGGACCCCTCCGAATCCGTGGGGTCTGTACGACATGCACGGCAACGTTGAAGAATGGTGTTATGACATTTACGGTCCTTACGTCGATTGCAGTCAGACCGACCCGATCGGATACGCCGACGGTCTTTTTCGAGTCACCCGCGGCGGCAGCCACAGCACCCAGGCGTTCTGGCTGAGATCGGCCAATCGCTTGGGAACACTGCCCCGGGATAAGCACTGGCTGATCGGTTTTCGCCTGGTGATCGGTCGACTGCCGGAAACAAATCCGCTGCCGGCAACGGAGAAGCCGGCTGTTCAGCAGCGTGTGGTTCAGCGGAATCCAAAAGACGTATCGAAGGGCCCGGCGGCGGATGAACCGTACTTCGCTGCCCCCCGCCGGTATGTCAACATCCCGAGGCACATGAACGGGCCCATATATGCCATGCACAATCATTCTCCGGCGATAGCGGCCTGTCCTAACGGTGACCTTTTAGCCTTGTGGTTTACCTGCATTTCAGAAAGGAACAGGGAACCCGCCGTCGCTGCCAGCCGGCTCAGGTACGGATCGGAAAGGTGGAATCCGGCGTGCCTGTTCTGGTATCCGCCGGACCGCAATAGCGTGGCGCCGAGCATGTGGTTCGACGGGCATCAGACGGTATACTGGTTCAACGGCGTGTCGGTGGGTGATGAGTACCGCAATATGGCAACGGTTTTTAGGAAATCCACCGACAGCGGGGCAACCTGGTCGAAGCCTGTTCTTATCTCGGCCGATCACTCTTTCGGCAGCGGTCCTGGGCAGTCCATAATCCGCCTTCAGAACAACACGATCGCTGCCAGCAGCGACCACAAAAGCGGCAGTCTTTTCCTTACCAGCGGCGACGGTGGTCTAAGCTGGCACCGTTCCGTCGGTACTATCAGGGGTATTCACGCCCCTGTTGTACAGTTGAAGGACGGAAAACTTTTGGCCTTCGGCCGCGGCGGCGAAATAGACGGAAGAATGGCTCGGAGTATCTCCAATAACCTCGGCCGCACTTGGAAGTATTCCGCAAGCGAGTTTCCCGGTATCGAGGGGGGGCAGCGAAGCGAGATGCTGCGGCTCAGGGAAGGACCCATCTTCTTCGCTTCTTTTGCAGATTGGGGAATCGAGATAACTGATGCTTCGGGCAAGCAAAGGAAAGTCCGCGGGTTGTTTGCCGCCGTCAGCACCGACCAAGGCAAAACCTGGCCCTATAAACGCTTGATAAGCGACGACGGGCCCGGCCGCGCGGTAGAGTGCACAAACGGCGGCCTCTTTCTAATGGGCCAGAGAACCGCTGAATACAAGGGTTATCTGGCCGTCACTCAGAGCCCGGACGGGCTTATCCATCTTATAAGCAGCCGGCAGCACTACAGCTTCAACCTCAAGTGGCTTATGACCCCCTCACCCGAACTCAGCCATCCAGAGTACAGGGTAAAGCCCGTAGATGAGAGTTTCGACGGAGATGATTTTGACGAGGATGGTTGGACGGAATACAGGAGTTACACTGGCGGTTTCAATGGCGAGGGGCAGTATGTGATCAAATCCCTTCACCGAATGAACGGCATAACGCGCCTTTTGGGCACAGGATCGCTGGAGCTGACCGCATCGATCAAGAACATAAAGCTGGACCCCGGAAAAGGTCCCGAGACTCCGGGGCCCTATGTATGGTTCCGTGACCCGCGCCAAAGGGAGTTCTATGTTCGTTTTGACAAGGACAGCGTACAGCTGTTAACTATAGGAAGGAAGGAGGACGGCCGAAAAGCGGAACCATTACGCTACGAAACGACTCCTGAATCCGCGAAAGTCAAACTGGTATGGAACGACCGCACATGCAGGATGAGGGTCTTTTGCGGGCTCAACGGCGATGATCCGGCAACCGAACTGCCCGAGAGCAAAGCGGGCATTTTCTTCGAAAAGCCTTTCACCGAAACAACCGCTTTGTACCTTCTGGTGGATCATGGCAGCGCTGCCTTCGACCACCTGCGGATCAAGCCGCTCTGAAAAATGCTTGACCGACTATCCCCGGTGCGACTCGAACGCACAACCTCTGGCTCCGGAGGCCAGCGCTCTATCCATTGAGCTACGGGGACGAGATTCTATATAACTCATGATATTATAAGTGCTTGCCCGCATTCCATGCAACCCCTAGAAATCCCGGCTATATGCTTGACCGATTGTAAATACTTGCATTTAGCTGTACAACAAATGCGAATGGCCGCCCGAAAGAAAGAATCAGGATGAAAAGCCGATTAAGATTCTGGATGCCATTGAAATGCTAAGGTTGCGAGGTATGGAGCGATCAGAAGCTCGTGAATCGCTAGTCAAACTATGGAACAGCCGAACATGCGACTATTTTAGGTTCCCCGGGAAATCGGTACGGCGCCCGCCCATTATTTGACATGAGCCGGCCGCGGGCGTAATATTTTGCCGTGACCGGCTATATCCGCAACAACCTTGTAAAAGCGGCGACCGACTGCGCCTACGCGGTCGCGGGGGCGTGTATTATGCCGTCGGTTCTTTACCGCGCCGCCCGTCACGGCCGGTACAGAAGCGGCTGGGGCCAGCGGTTCGGCGGAATAACACGCCGGTCCCCCGCCAAGGAATGTATCTGGATACACGCGGTAAGTGTGGGAGAGGTAAACGCCACCAGGACGCTGGTCGAGGGCATCCGCAAGCTTGATGAAGACTTCGAGGTGCTCGTCACGTCGACAACCGACACCGGCTACGCCCGCGCAAAAGCGCTTTACAGCGACCGACTGGAGGTGTGTTACTTTCCTCTGGATTTTTCCTGGGTCATGCGAAGAGCCTTTCAACGAATAAGACCGTCCCTGTGCCTGCTGGTGGAACTGGAAGTCTGGCCGAACTTCGTGCGGACGGCGGCCGAACTTAACGTGCCGGTGGCGGTTGTCAACGGCCGCCTCACCGAGAAGAGCTGCCGAAGGTACGAAAGGATACCGCCCTTCTCCAGGTCCGTCTTCGAGAGGCTTTCGCTTGTCGCGGCCCAGGATGAAATCTACGCCGAACGCTTCCGCAGGGTCGGCGCGCGCCCTGAAATAACGACCGTTACCGGTTCGCTCAAATACGATACCGCAGAGATAACCGACCGTGTCGAAGGCTCGGCCGAAACGGCCGCGAAACTGGGCATAAAGGAAAGACTTTTCGTAGCCGGCGGCACCGGAAACGGGGAGGAACAAGCGGTTCTCGATGCCTTCGAGCAGATCCGCAAAAACCCGGCTTTGACCGGCGTCACCCTCGCTGTGGTGCCGCGCAAACCGGAGAGGTTCGACCAGGTCGCGGACATGATCGCCGCCCGCGGCCTGACGCTGGTACGCTACAGCCGCCTAAAGCGGGCCGAACCTGCCGCACCGCCGGAGCAGGGGGCGGTCATCCTCGGGGACACGATGGGTGATCTGCGCAGGTTCTACTGCCTGGCCGACGTGGTCTTCGTGGGCCGGTCGCTTGTACCGATGGGAGGCTCGGACATGATAGAGGCCGCGGCGCTGGGAAAACCCGTCATCTTCGGCCCGCACACCTACAACTTCACCGATACGGCCGACGCACTTGTCGCGGCCGAAGGCGCGATACGGGTCCGAGACCAAGACGCTCTGGCTGAAGCGGTTAAAAAATGTCTTCTCGACACCGCTTTCGCCCGCCGCATCGGTGAAAACGGCCGGCAGGTGATCCGTGGAAAGCAAGGCGCCACCGCCAGGACGGTTCAGATGCTGGCCCCGCTGCTCGGGGAGAAAAGAATCCGGAATCCGGAATTCAGAAGCCGCAATGGCGGCCTTCGGCCGCGTTGAAGCCGCCGGAGCCTGCCCCCCGACTGATTAACCCAGCAGGCGGCGGGCGGCGGCGATGTGCTCCGGGCCGGTCCCGCAGCAGCCGCCTATTATTGATACGCCCGCCGAACGTATCCTTGCAGCCGCTTCCGCGAAGTCATCGGGGCCGACTCTGTAAACGAGCCTGCCGTCGTCCATTTCCGGCAGTCCGGCGTTCGGTTCGGCGAGTACGGCCGCGGTGGGATACAGGCGCCTTACCGCGCGAACGAACCTGCCGGCCAGTTCGACATAATCGTCCAGATCAGCCTTGCCGCAATTGAAGCCGATCGCCTCAACACCCAGACCAAGCAGCTTCTCGACAGCCGAATCCACTTCGGCTCCCATCATCGTTCTAAAGCCCTTGCCGGCCCCGTCAAAGGCCATCGAAACGAAAACAGGCAGGTCGGCAGCGGATTTTGCAGCCTCGACGGCCGTCGCTGCCTCTTTCACATCAGTGAAGCTCTCCACCAGAAAGCCGTCCACTTGTCCTTTGGCAAGTGCCGCCGCCTGGACCGTAAACGCCTCCTTCAAGTCGCCGGGCTTTACGGTACCTACCGGCTCGAGAAAATCCCCGCACGGCCCGATGTCTCCGAGCACATAATGATCGCGTCCGGCGGCGGCGCGGGCGATGTCGGCTCCCGCCGAGTTGATCTGGACGACTCTGCCCGCCAGACCGTGCCTGGCAAGCGCTAAGCTGTTGGCACCGAACGTATTGGTAAGGATGGCGTCGCTTCCGGCATCCAAGTAGCAGCGGTGAACTGCCGCGACCGTATCGGGGTCGGTTTCGTTAAGATGGTCGTTGCACGTTCCGGCGGATATTCCACGGGCCATGAGCTGCGTTCCCATCGCCCCGTCGAGAAGCAGAACGTCTTTGCCTATTCTTTCCTTGAGAGCCTTCATCGCTTTTTTCAATCAGACTGAGGGATTGCCCTTCCTTCAACAATCAGGTAAACGTCCTCGATACCGCGGGGCTCGGGACGGCTGAACATCCTTTCGGCCTGGCGACCGGTGATGGCGGCCGGTTTGACCGAATCGAGTTTGATTTGTATGATCGCCGCCGGACCGTTCCGGTCGAATGCGGTCAAAGACAGGACCGTGGGAACTGAGAAATCGCCCGCCACCGGCTTGTATTCACTCATGGCGGCGGAGGCGGCGATTTCACCGTGTGCCAGGTACTCGATTTTCCTCATCCTGTAGTTGCAGGTGTCTACGTAAATCCGCTTTTCGGGCCCGTTCGGACTCTTCCGTACGAGGACATCGAAATCAGCCTGCCGGTGAAGGATCATATAGTTGCCGTCATCTGCTGTCGGCCCAAGCCCCAAGGCCTCCCTCAAAAGGGCCGGGTCGAACATCAGATCCCCTCCGGCATGGAACGGCCAGCGGCCCCACCAGTAGGCCTTTGTGCCTGCGGCCTTTACAGAAAGCCAGAACTCCTGCTCGTTGGTACCCGCCTCGACAGCCCTGGGATCGAACGCCACGTCGCCCTGCAGGTAGATCCCCGCCGGCGGGTCCGCCCAGAGCTTTACCGGGAAGCTCTCCTTTCGTAGCTTGCCCCCGTCACGGTACTCCAGAACGCATCGGCCGCCGGCCTTCAGCGAAACCGCGTCCGCCGCAGTGGCGGTAAGAACCGACCGGTACGCTGCAGCCGACCCCATGCCCTCGCAGCGACCGACCCTGCGGGCGGCCTGACCGGCGCAGCCGGTAATAAACGAAAGGACGGCGAGCAAGCCGCTGGCTGCCGACAGCCTTTTCATAGCTCCACCTGCATTATCTGGCCGAGTTGGCCTGACAACCGTTCGATCTGCTCTTCGTTGAGATTGGGATTCAAAACTTCGACCGTCCTATCCTCTCCGGCAACCTTTAAACTCCATATTTCCCGGCCGTTGTCATTCTTGCCGCGGTCGTATTTGAGCCGCCTCTTACGCATCAGGATCATTGCCAGTACAAAACGAAAATCGACTCGCTCGGGTTCAGCGTCGCCCTCGAGCCTGTCGAAAAAGGCCATAAGCATATTGTCGTCGATAAATACCGGCTTTTTCTCGTCCGTCGGCATCCTGGTTTTCCAGTAGCAGAAAACCTCAGGATTCTTTCGCTGCCAGTATTCGACGCTGTAGTCCCTTCTCGCGAAGCCGTCGGCGGCTTCGACCAGGGCACCGAAGTATTCCTCACCTGCGGCGATTTCCCGTCCCGTACCGAAGCACCGGCCAGCCGACCTTTCGACCTGCCACTTTTCCATTCTCGTCAGTCGAACCTCAGATACTCTTGCAGGCCCCCAGCTGTCTTCGGACCTATGCCCCGCACCTTCTCAAGGTCCTCGCAGCTCTTGAAGACGGCAGCGCCGCGTCGGCCAAAACCCCGCCGATAAGAGATTATCGCACCGGCCCTGGCCTCTCCTATTCCCGGCAGCCTTACCAGACTGCTGTACTCGGCATCATTAGGGTTTATCCTGAAATCAAAAGCCACCGGAGATTGTCGTGGCCGGCGCCCGGCGGCCTTTAAGGCGAAAACACCGAAAAGAACCGCGCAAAAAAACACCACGATCACGAAAGCCAACGACTGAACGTAACAGCGGTCCGCTCGGTCGTCATTTTCAACGGCTGCGACTTTCATGTCCGTCACCGCCTGGCGGTTGAAAAGATGGTATCATTCAGCCGCTTGAAAACCTGGAAGGATTTCCGAGGTTCGAGCTTTTCATTCAGCAGGCCTTCATCCGACCCCTTGTCGGCTGCTTTGTCGGCAAGCGTTCCGTAAACGGCCGCGTTGATGAACGGCTTGCTCAGCGCAACCGTAAAGATACGCTCGATGGCGCGGTCCTGGCTCCACGGGCCCTCGCCGAGGCGGCTGTTTCCCCCCGACACATCAACGGCCGTCACGTAAAAAGGCTTGGCCAGCAACTGAAAGCTGTCAAGCATCGCTGAAATCTGCATTATGTCCCTCATGTGCGGCCCCTCCGACTCCGGACCGCCGAAACGCAAACGCACACCGAAGGCGTCGAGATTGATACCGCTTTGAACGACCATGTCCATGTAAACCAAAGGAGGCAGGGTATTGGGTCTGGCAGCGTAATATTCACCCCAGGGCTCGGCGACCTCCACGACCTTGACCGCCCTGCCGCTCAAGGCCTTTATCGCCATGCTTGCGGCGCGGGTCATCTCAAGAACCTGCTCGAAGCTGAAACCGAAATAATTCTCGGCGTTGAGACCGCCTACAACGGACCATACGCGGACAACCGAGCTGTAGCGGTTGACCATGGTGGAAATAAACTGATAGGCTCTCTCACGAATCCTTTCAAAATCCGGGTTCTCGTCAAGCAGCCAACCGGGCAAACAGTCCCTGGAAAAACGCAGAAGAGGCCCCATGCCGATTCCGACCTTCCGAGCGGCCAGCGTTTCGATGCAAGCGTCAATGCCTGAAAAATCGTAGGCACCCTTGTTTGCCTCGATGCAGCCCCAATCAGTCGGAATAATGACAAAACCGAAAAGCTCCAAAAGCCTCGAAAGGTACTTTGAATCGGCGATTCTACCGGGATCCACACGGCAGCCCAAAGACCCGCGGCCGAAACCGTGGCTGCTGCTCTTTGATCTGAACAGGCTATTCGCCTGCTTGAGGGTGAGTTTCTCACCGAAGCCCAGGGTCTTTTTGAGGGATTCGTCCGCCAGCTTGGATGCCAGGGCATAATCGGAGACGTTCTGGACGGATTTAATGAAAAGGTCGAGCGCGTCCTTGGGAATCTCGCCCAGACCTTCGGTTCGGTTGAAAAACGTCCAGTCCTCCAGCTTGTTGACCGCCTGCATAAGCCTGGCCCTTGCGATTTCCACGTTCAGATTGTAAGGACGCTTCCGCGGCCGAAGGCACGCCGTCGGAAGCATAAGCGGACCGAAACCCTCAACCGGCCACATCAGCGCCAGGCCGCACGTCTGAAGCGGCGCTCCGGAACACTCGATAAGTCCATCCTTGAAGTGAATATGCGATCGCCTGATCGCGATGCCGTCGCTGCCGAATACGTAGGCGCCACGTAAACTGAAACCGTCGAAGACTTTTCCGTTCTTGAAAACCTGAAATCTCATAAATAAGCCCCTCAGGGAAGGTCAATTATAGCCGCAAGACGCCGTAAAGCAACCGGATAATGACCGGCGATGCCCCATTTTTCGTGCTCTTGCCCGTTATCTTAGTCGTAATCGCAACCAGAATCCCAATGCCTTTCGATCACGATTACGAGCACCGTTCGGCTGCACCTCACTGAACATAGGCACGAAAAAAGGGTTACCGCCAGGATAACGGCTGGAAAATCGCGCACGTGGGATTGCCCTCGGACAGCTCCGACATGTCAGACGGGGCCGACAATATCCGATCAAAAGAATTACGGGCAGCTTTGCTGCCAGTCGCCGGCCATAAGGGCATAGTCTGAAAGATCGACGTAGCCGTCGCCGTCCAAGTCCGCCGCGTTGTTGCCGCCGGGGATCCCGATCCAGAGCCATTCCATCGCCACCCGGGCGATATCGGTCCAGCCGACGCCTCCGTCACCGTCAAGGTCACTGCATGGATCGGCTGGCGGCGTGTATGAAGACACCAGCCATTTGAGATTGAAAACGTAGTGCTGGCGGCTGCTGATGAGATGGATAAGATTGTTGCGGCCCTGGCAAACGGAAAGGTAACCCAGCGGTTCGGCGCTGTCGCTGTCCATGTTAAAGGTTCTGCCGTCCAAGGTCTCCAGTTGCCGGCCGCTGCCGTCGGTAATCAACCTCACGTTAGGCCAGGTTTCACCCTCGTCGAAAGATACGCCTGCGAAAAGCCCGTCGTCACTGAAGGACGCAAAGAACAACGGCCCTTCCCGCAGCCTCAGCAAAACGCATCGCTGGCCGCTGTCGATCGGATCGAAAACGCTGGCGTCTTTGTCCCAGCTCTGACCCATATCGCTCGAAATGCTCCTAGGCATTTTTCCGTCGATGTTGTCGGAGCGGCCGAACGCAAGAAGCCTTCCACCGCTTATCTCGGCCGCCGCCGCGTGTATGCCCGCGATCGTGCCGCCGGCATCGTACCAAAAAAGACCGTCGTCATCGCTCATCCACAGAGCCGTTCCGCCGCTTCCGCCGGGGACGGCGTCGCATGGCAACACAAGCTGCCCCGTAGTGGCGCGGAAAACACTTTCGACCGGCATGTGCCTTATGTCGTGTTCGGGTATGATCAGGCGGGCCTTGGTCCAGCTTGCGCCGTTGTCATCACTGGTGCGAAGGGTTACCGCCAGGGGAGTCCACGAATACGCATCCGAAACACCATTGAAGTGGTATAACCTGCCGGAGCGTTCATCCAGCCATAGGCAGGGGGCGTGGTCGTTGCGGTCCGGTGTGTCCCAGAAAACAGATGCATCCTCCCACTGGGCATCGCCGTACCTGAGACGGCTGGCCGCCACCGCCAGCTCCCGGTCGCGCTCTCCGACCGTACTGTACCAGACGATCAGAAGGTCGCCGTTGGGGCACTCGACTATGCCGGGAACGTGGTTGTGCTCGTTGAAAAGCGGACCGCCGTCCAGCTCGGGGGGGATGTAAACATATCGCCTCGGATCCGCGAAATAAGAAACGTCGGGGTCGGGACCAAGGCGTATATCAGCCGGAACCTGCTGGCTGACGTTCGTAGCGTGGCGCGGCGGGTCCGGAACCGGCAGAGGCTGTGTGGCCGGAAGAGGGGCCATGACCACGCGAAAACCGATCAGCCAGTTACTGTCATCCGGAGACGCACCGAGGCGGTTTGCGCTGCGAAGGTACGACAGCGGGGTGGAGTGGCTGCCGCCGCGGGTTACCCTGAAGTCACCGTCGATCCGGCCGACCGGATCGACCGCAGCGGCGGCCTCGTAAGGTCCGTACCAGTCGCCGGTCCACTCCTCGACGTTGCCGTGGACATCGTAAAGACCCCAGGCATTCGGACCGGTTGCTCCGACACCCAGATCCACTGGATCAGGACCGGTGGTGTCGCGCTGCTGCTTGGATGCTTCGCAGGTATCACCTGTGTTGTAGCGGCCGGTCGTACCGGCCCGGCATGCATACTCCCACTCGGCCTCGGTGGCCAGGCGGTAGTTGCGGCCTTCCCTGTCCGACAGCCACCGACAGAAACCATCAGCATCATGCCAGGTGACGAAAACAACCGCTTCGTCGGGATTGGCGGAGAATCCTCGATGATTCAGATAGGAATGGCCACCGTCGTACTGCTCGTATTGCTCGTTGGTCACCTCATAGGCGCCGATATAGAACGGGTAGGTTATGTCCACCTGGTGGACCGGTGCCTCGTCGTATTCTCCGTCGGTCGAACCCATCATGAACGCGCCGGGTTCGATTCTGACGAACTCCATGCCGATGCTGTTGGTGAAAGACGCCCCGAGGTCGTCGTCGAGGATCGAGAGGGTGTATGCCGTCACGGCGCCGAGCTTCGCCCCCGATGCCGAATCGATCACCAGCTCGATCGTCTCTATGTCCTCCACCAGTTCATCGTCCGTTATGGATAGGACTATCGCCGCCGACGTCCGCCCGGCCTCTATCGTAACGGTCCCGGACTCCAGCTGGTAATCCACGCCGCCTTCGGCCGTGCCGCCTACAATGCTGTAGTCGACCGTGACCGCGGACTGCGAAACCTCCGAAAGAAGGACGCCAACGGCCGCGGTCGAAGCGTCCTCGAGTGTGAAGTCGGCGTCGACGGCGAAGCCCACGGCCGGCCGGGGATCGACAATGGTGTATGTATGCGTGACATGCCCGCCGAGCTGTATGCCGGTGGCGTTTGACAGCGCCAGGACAATGGTCTCGTCCTGCTCGTCGGTGCCGTCGTCGAGTATCTCAATGGGTATATCCTGCGCCGTTACCGCCGGCTCGAAGGTAAGGGTGCCAGCGGCAAGCGCGTAATCCAGGCCCTGCTCGGCGGTGCCTCCTGTCGCGGCGTATTCGACCGTGATAATTGCACCCTCAGGCGGATTGAAAAGTCTCACGGAAAGAACCGCCTCTCCGGCCGCTTCCGGGCCACCGGATGCCGCGGCGGAGAAGCCGACACCTGAAGGTGCCCGGAACCTGACCTCGCTCAGCCCGTTCGACGTTCCTCCGTGGTTGTCAATGACATTTATCCTTACGTACCTGGCATCAACCCAGCCGAAATCGATCTCTGTATTCGCCGCGTATGTGTCGGTGCCGTCGGCCTTTGCAAAAAAGTGAACGTCCCCGAGCTGCAGCCAATCAGCTCCGTCGGTGGAATAGTCGATCGTACATCGCCTGACGCCCCGTTCGACCCGCAGGGGATCGCCCTGGTTATAGTTCCATACAAGCAGGGAACTTACGGAATAGATGCCGTCGAACTCGTACTGAATCCATTGGTTCGGTTTGTCGTGGGAAAGCCACATCGTACCCTGCCCCGGCGGCGGAGGCTCGGAAGCCATGCTGATCAGATTCGTGTGCAGATCACCCGTAAGGCCTGCCCCGTTGCAGCTGTAGCCGGGTTCCAGCTGATAGTTGACCGAGGAGGCGACGGCCGTTATGCCGCTGGGGTTTATGTAATCTTGCGCCGCAGCCGCGCCGCAGCCGCAGATCACAGCCATCGCTATTTGAATTGCGTTACACCTGCACATGCTTGATTCCAGCCCTGACCCTGAATGAGCGTCCGTCTGCGCACTTCATCCATCACAACCGCCCTCTTATGGGATTATAGCCGATTACAGGCCGCCGTACAAGGGGAAAACCCGGCTTGCCCCATTCTCCAGCCGTCGAAGGCGGCTTTCTCAGCACTTTCGCACGTGGCCTCCGGCATGGCAGCAGCCCTCCTTGGGCAACCGCTTGGCGCACTTTTCCCCATACCTGCCGCGCGGCCTCGGCCGGGTCACCCGAGATAACAGCGGGGCGTATCACCAGCAGGCTATTCAATTGGGGGAACAATAGACAGCAAACATGCGGATCCGCTTCCCGGGCGGCTCTATTTGAAATTTCTCCTCGTGCGCCCCGCCTTAAATATTCCGACGTCCCGCTTCATCACTCCACCCCTGCGCCGACTTCCGCCGCCCCAGCACCTTCCGGCCGCTCGGAATCCGCGGCTGCCTCTTGCCCGGGCTCGGCATCTTCGACCGGTTCCAGCAGGTCATCCAAGTCCTTTTTGAAGTTGGCGGCCTTCCACTGGGGTATTTCGTACAGCCAGCCGGCGCACTTTTCCCCCAGCTCCTCCGCCTTCCGGCGGGCGAGAAGCTTCGCCTCCTTGGCCTTGAGCTCCTCTTCCGACTCGACCCTCTGCTCCTTGACCACAGGTGTCTTGTCGGTGAAATCCACGGCGCACTTCAGGTAGAAGGCGTCGTCGGAACCGGCCAGAGAAAGCTCGTAAACAGTCGAGTCTTTGAGGCGGCACACGTAGGTTCGGTCGAACTGAATGTCGTCGGCTTCAACAGCCTTTTTTACGTCGGTGAAGGACAGACTCATCAGGGCCTCGAAAACTTGCCCGCACCGGCTCTCACTCAGTTCCCTGCCCTGAGGCTTGTCTTCGAGCAGCAGACCGTCGCCGTCGCCTTCGGCCGCCCTGAGGGTATAGGAGCCTTGGGGCCCGGTCACTGTGACCGATTCGATCTCGGCGCGGGAGACGCTGATGAGCTGCTTGTCCATGAAATCCGTCGGCGAATCTCCCAGTGACATCGGAACGTTATCAGCCAGATAAACATCGTCGCTTGATATAATTCGCACGTAAGTTGAACGCTTGCTGAAATCCAGCTCGGGCAGCCTGCTCGAACCTATGATTATGCCTGTGATCACTTCTCCTTCGGCATTGAGGAACTTGACCATGTTCTGACATTTGTCCTCAGTGACGTCCAGGCTCTGGTGATTGGCGGGGTTGGAGGTTATCAGTTCATCGGTGCGTATATCCAGACATTTCGTGATAAGGTCGTTGATCTTGGAGGTGGCGGCGGGATACCCGCTCCGGTTGACGATCACAAAACCGCCGCCGGCCCGTTCAAGTTCGACCGGATTTTCGCCCCGCCCTATCACGATCTTGGATATCGCCGCCGGATTGAGGCCTTGTATCAGATAGGTATCGACCGAAGGGGGCTTAGCGCTGCTGGTTCGTGATTTGGCGATTCGCCATTGCGCAACCGCCGCGGCGATCATGACCGCCGCCGCTATCGCAAGTATCACCAGTTTCCTGTTACTCATCTGTCTACCCTGCCATAAACAGCTTTCCCGCGACGCTACCGCCCTTCGCGGTTCGGGTTCTCAGGCGTCGCTGGCATGGCTGACATAATGTCTATGCATCACGCGCCTGCGCACATGCATGATGACCGCTATGACCAGTATCACCGACGGCGCCAGCAGCATGTTGATGTTGCGCAGCGTGTTACCCAGCGCATCTATCCTTTCACGTCTCTTCATCTGCACCTGGCGGAGCCGCCGCTGGGCCTGGCGGATCTTCAGTTCGAGATCCTTTTTCTTCTCGAGAATGGAGGCCTCCACCAGCTTCTCGTCACCGGACTCTCCGACGGATGCGATTTTCTGCAGCTCCTCCTGGAAGCCCGCTATTTCGGCGTTGATGCCGGCCTCGGCGTCGGCGGTTTCCTTTTCGGCCTCGGCACGAATCCGCTCGACAACCTCGAAGGGCCGCTGAAAATTCCCCCGTGACCTTATTCCTATCAGTTCGCTCGATCCGCCCAGCTCGTCGACGGCGTTAAGCAGCAGATCGCTGTTGTTGTCGACGGCGACCTGCATCCCCAGAAAGGCCCTCTGATAAGCGATCAGATCGCTTATGAAATCCACGTCCGAGAAGATCACCACCGCGCAATCGTCCTCGGCTTCCGCCAGGCCTGTCACCTTCGTCACCTTCGTTACCTTCTCGCCGGCATCCCCGCCTTCTGTCGAACCCTCTTTCTCTTCCGTGTCCGCTTCACCTTCTTCGCTGTCCTGTTTGATCTCTATACCGTCGGGAAATGCCGATTTGAACCTGCCGGTTACAAGATAGCCCATTACAACCGGCTCGCTGCCATCGACAAATTTCTCCATGAGCCGCTCGGGGTCGAGCGACGCCAGTTCGTAAGCGCCCTCTATGGACCAGGAGTTTCCCCGGTCGGTCGTCTTCAACAGGGGCACAAAATGGTTCGGTTCGCCGCCGGACCGCTCCGGCCGTGCCGTCTTCCTCAACACACCGGGAAACAGCAGCCTCACCTGATTGAGGTTCGCGGTTATCACGTTCTCGCTGCTGAAGGCCTCGTCCGTCAGGTTGAGGTAGCCGATGATGGGCGAGGGTCGGGCGTTTTCCCTCACCTGTGCCCAGACCGCCATTTCACGGTCCCCCGCAAAGGTGTTCTCGGGCATCTCAACACCCCAGGATCGCATCAGAACGTTCAGGTCCGAACCGCGGGAGCGGGCGAACCGCTCGGCCTGGTTGGCGAAGGGTTCGGGCTTATCCTCAAAGCAGTACGGATCGACACAGATTATCGCCCGGCCGCCCTTGAGCACGAACTGGTCGATGGCGAAAAGCGTCTTTTCGGGCAGTTCCTTTGGGTGTATGACCAACAGAATATCGACGTCGGTGATTTCGTCGGTTTCCTTCTCGACTTCGCTTACCGTGTACTTCTCCTCGAGCTGTTTGACGATCTGCCAAGCTTCCGGCGGCTGCTGCCCCTGCATTCGCATCATCTGGGCCATAAAGCCGGATACGTCCTCGCCCATCACCGGAAGGGAACTTAGCACGCCGAGCCGCTTTTTTCCCCTCGATATGGCGCTGTCGATAAGCGCGCTTATGTCATACTCGACAAAGGTATCCCTGTTGGGTGTGAAAAAAGGTATGGTCTTGACCACTCCGTAGCCCGTCTGAACCACCAAACCGAAGAAAAAGTTCTCTTCCCTGGTTATAGGAAACCTCTTCAGGCCGTAGCGCAGAGCGTCCACCTCCTCGTCGGAAAAAGGCAGAGGATCGATCAATTCCAGCTTTATCATGCCGTCGGACGCCTGTACGTACTCTTCCAGCAGAGCCTTTACGAAGTGATAGTAGTTGTTGTAGTACCGCATGGGATCTGCGGCTTTCCTGACGGCGGTCCTGGTATAGTAAAGTTTGAGCTTCAGGGGCTGGTTGATACCGGCCAGAATCGCCTTGGTTCCGTCACTGAGGGTATAGAGTTTCTGGTCGGTGATATCGAGCCGAATGGATCGACCGATGCTTTGGCATATGCTTATGGCGCTGAAGGTGATAATGCCGACAAGAACAACCGCGATAAACGCCCTGAGCGTCCTGTTCATCAGGCAGCCTTCCTTTCATCGAGAATTATGCAGGAGGCCGCGATCCAGCCGATTATCAGAAGAACGAAATACGACAGGTCCTTGAACTGGATCATCCCTCTCTGAATCGACTCGAAATGACTCTGGAAGCTCATGCCTTCCACCACCTCCACCAGGGCCGGCGGCAAAAATGTCCCCAGATAATCCAGCGTGGTGGGCAGCCCCGCGGAAACCAGAACCGCGCAGGCGACAACCGCGAGGATGAAGCTTATCACCTGGCTCTTGCTGAGGGCCGAAAAAAAACAGCCCACCGCCAGAAATCCCCCCGCCATGAGGAAGCTGCCCATATAACCGGTCACTATCAGGCCCATGTCGGGGTCGCCCAGGTAACAGACGGTAATTGGCATAGGAAACGTCAGAACAAGCGCGATTCCCATAAATATCCAGGCGGCCACAAATTTCCCCAGTACGGCCTGCGGCACGGTTATGGGAAGGGTGATAAGAAGCTCTATCGACCCGGTGCGCCTCTCCTCGGACCAGAGGCGCATGGCCGCGCTGGGAACCATGAAGACGAACAGCAGCGGCAGGTTCCTGAAGAAAAGCGACATGTCGGCCCGGCCTATCTCGTAGAACTTGGCCTTGAAGGTAAGGTATCCCGAGAAGAACAAGAAAATCACCAGGAACACATACGCAACAGGCGTGGCGAAGTAGCTCTTCAACTCTCTTTTGCAGACAGCCAAAAAACCGTTCATTCAGGCAACTCCTACCATCAACCGCCCTTGTGCCTGGTTATCTTCCGGAATATTTCGTCAAGGCCGGCGTTATATTCAGCCTTGAGTTTTGCAGGGGTCGAATCCACCATAATCCTGCCGTCGGAGATCACTATCATGCGCGTGCACACAGCCTCGACTTCCTCAAGAATATGTGTTGAGACAATAGTGCATTTGCCCGGAGCCATGCGCCGAATAAGCTGGCGAACATCGTGTTTCTGGTTGGGATCCAGCCCGTCTGTGGGCTCGTCGAGAATCAGCACCGGCGGGTCCGCCACAAGGGCCTGCGCCAGACCGACGCGGCGGCGATACCCCTTCGAAAGGGTCTCTATGCTCTGATGATAAACCGAGTCGATGGCACACAGACCCACCACGCGGTCTATCGCATCCCTGCGATCCTTGCCGTTAACCTGCCTGGCGTCGCAGACGAAATTAAGGAAGGACCCCACGGTCATTTCGTCATAGGCCGGAGCGTTTTCCGCAAGGTATCCGAGCGACCGCCTCACCCTGATGGGCCGGCGACGAATATCGTGGCCGCAGACACTGGCGGTGCCGCGATCAGGTGAGAGAAAACAGGCCAGCATCCTCATGGCCGTGGTCTTGCCCGCCCCGTTGGGCCCTAAAAAACCAAGCACCTCACCTTTAGCCGCCTCGAAGCTGATGTTGTCGACAGCGGTTATGGAGCCGAAGCTTCTGGATAACTGATCAACTTTGATCATCTCGGGGCTTCCCGCAACTCCTTATTCGCTGGTACATTTTTTTCCGTTTACGTGTCCTTTGTTGCCTTTGTTCGTGGGATTATCGCGATCCGACTGGGATTGTCAAGTGCCTAATACGCCAGCCGGGCCTTGAGCCAGTACATGGGGAACTTACGGCCCGGACAGTCGGTTGACTTTGCGCCGGGGGTGGTACCGTGGCCGTAAACGCGACTCTTGGGTATCCGGTACCTGGTCTGCAGAAATCGAACCAATCTCAACAGAGACTGCATCTGGCGGGCGGTTGGAACGGTCTTGTTGAAGTTGCCGACCAGGCATATTCCCACTGCGTCCTCGTTGGCCCAGTTTCCGGCGGTACCCCCGCAGTGAGCGCCGGTCTTTTGTCCCCTCCAGCGGTACGTTTGCTCGACGGCGCCGTCGCCGCTGTCGGTGCCGTTGCCGATCACAAAGTGATAGCCGACGCCGTCCCAGTGCCTGCCCTCCCTGTGCCACTTGTCGAATATGGCCATGTTGCCGTTCTCAGTGGCCGAGTGATGTATGATCACCGCAGTCCAGTTCTTTTCAAGATACGAAGGCGGGCACCACACGGCGGAGCCGGCCGGTTCTGTCCGTGGCGGACTCGGTGCCGGCGGCTTTGGAGCCGGTTCAGGAGTCGGTACGGATGGCAGCGAACCGCCGACTACGATCTGGGGAACCGGTTCGTCGGTATAAATACATCCCTGCAGCCACGCCTGGCAGGCCAGCAACAGAACCGCCAGACCGATCCTGGCCGGCAAGAAGCCGGCCGCCGCACCGGCGGGCTTGCTCTGGATTCTGGATTCTGGATTCTGGATTCTCAATCACCTCGCCTGGGCAAGTTTCTCACGCGATTCACAGCATCGGGCCTCTTGGTATTTGTCGGCGATTTGGCCTCAATAACTAAAATTCAAACCGCTGCTTTGTACTTGGTCATCTCAACGCGGTTGCCGCAGTCGTTGAACCTGACCTCGTCCATGTAGGAACTGATCAGTAACAACCCCCTCCCACTTGTTTTCAAGAGATTCTCACCGTTTCGCGGATCCGGAACCGCCTCTGGGTCGAAGCCTTCGCCTTCGTCCGTCAGCGAAACGGATATCTTGCGGGAATCAACGCTGTACTCGATTCGGGTGCTTTTTTGGGGGTCCATCCTGTTACCGTGCCTGACGGCGTTGATGAAAGCCTCTTCAACTGCCAGGTGCACCGCGAAGATATCCTCCTCGCCGTAACCGTTGTCCTTCATCTCCACGGTTATATCCCTGAACAACCCGTCAATTGCCGAAGGCCTGCTTTCGAGAATGACCGTTCTGTGCTTTCGGCGGTTTTTTCCCATCCAATCGCACCAAAGACGAAGTATCCGCCCCGCTCCTATCCGGCTTGGCCGCCGTTGTCGACTGCGGACTTCACATCGGGACGGATATCAAAAATCTTGTCAAGCCGGGTAATCCGGAAAATCTCGAGTATTTTCGGGTTTATACCGCAAAGCCGCAGCCCCCCGCCCTGCTCGCTGACCTTCTTGCTGACACGTATCAAAAGCCCCAGCACCGCCGAGGAGAGGAACCTGATGTTCTTGAAATCGATAACCAGTTTCGACCGCGGAGCCTGCTGCAGTATGCCCATCATCGATTCCTGCACCGATCTGATGTCGGCGTCCTCAAGCAGACGCTCGCCTAGAATGGTAACAACCACCGCACCTTCGAGATGTTCCACCGAGATCTTCGGTTCCTTGGATTCCATTTACCGACTCCCTTGAATTAACAGGCAGGATGATACGGGCACGCGGCGGGCATGTCAAGCGCGGCAAACCTCCCGGAAACACTGCGCGATCGCCAAGCTTACGGAGAAGCTAGAATTCAGAATGGCTGACGCCCTGATCGGCCACCCCGGCGACAGCCAATCCCCGGCCCACGTCCGACATGTCCGACTGATCCGACTCTCATCCTGTTCGTGTCGGTGCGGTCAGGTCAGGCGACAGCCATTCTGGATTCTTTCCCCGGAAGGGCGGGTCAACCGGGAGGTTGAAACACCGTTGGCATTCAGCTACACTGTGTATCCATGCATATACATGAATTTCAGAAAATCATAGCGGATAAATACCAGGAGCGGGACGCAAAACGGGGAATTCCGGCGACGTTCATGTGGTTCGTCGAGGAAGTCGGAGAACTGGCCACGGCGCTGGCCGGCGACGACCGCGAAAACAAGACAGAGGAGTTCGCCGACGTTTTCGCCTGGCTGTGCACCCTGGCGAATATCACCGGAATCGACATCGAAAAAGCCTGCGAAAAGTATTCCTCCGGCCGGCTGGAGGGGTTCAAGCCGAAGTAGCGACAAAAAGGTTCCTGCCCTTTTTTCCTACTGGGTTTCGGGGTACTGTTCACCCCCGGCGGAAACGGCGGCAAGAGCACGGTAGAAACACCAGCCCAATCCTCCGATTATAAGTAGGAACACCACCGCGAGGATAACGTAGGAGCCGCCGCTCAGCTCGCCCCTGGAAGAGGCTTGCTCGGAGGCGGCCGCCGCCCGTTCCAACGCGGTTCGCGCCTGCCTGCCGTCGGTCCGGGCCGACCCGATAAGGCACAGAGCAATGAAACCGCCCACGCACAATGTCGCCAGCATACCCGCCCAGCGTGCGGGCCATGCCGCGCGAATGCCGGGTCCGTCGTGCTTATTGAGAAGGTAATCCGCCAGCAGTATCGCCGCGGCTGCCGGCGGCAGTATCCACCACGGGCTGAGCGGGTAGTCGCCACCGAGAATCACCCTCCTGAAAAGCACCGTCAGCAGGGCCGCCGCCGCCGCCGCGGCCGCCAGTGCCGCGGCGCCGAACGGACCGCCCCGGGTCGTTGCGCGAGGTCCTTCTTCGTCGGCCTTTGTCTTGAAGAGGCTGATCAAAACCGCTGCTGCCGGCACAACCGCAATCACACCGAGGCCCAGGCAGTTGCCCAGGATGAACCGGCCCTCGCCGTCGCGGATGAAGCCGCCGGCCCTGGTCAGGTCGTCGAACAGGCTCCAGAAAAACAACGCGGCCAGCAACACGGGAATCCCCATTCGGATAAGATAGTTCCACCATAAACCCAGCGCCCAATCGCTGCGTTCGTTCGCATGGCGCCGCAGCACGTCGACCCGCCACAGCCAGCCCAGAACCAAACATTCCAAAAGACCCAACAATGCTATTCCCCAGGTTCCGTCTATAAAGTCGCCCACCGTGCTCAGCCAGTTCAGCCCGCCGCGGGTTATGAAAATCAGGCCGCAGGCAAGGCCTGCCAGGCTCATCAGCGGAAGCACAACGATTCTGCGCCAGCCTGTTTTGTCGACTATCGCCGCCAGGACGCTTTCCGTTATCGAAAAACCCGAATCTATGCCCAGTGTGACAAGGGCCATGAAGAAAACAAAGCTGAACCAGGCCGAGTAGGGAAGCTGTGCCAGCGCGTAGGGGAAAGCGACAAAGGCCAGTGAGGGACCTCCCTTGGCGACGTTCTCGACTTCGACGGGCATCCCCGCCTGCCGAGTGACAAAAGCCATGGCGCCGAGCGTAGCGAAGACAGCCAGCCCTGCGACAAAGCTTGTTGTGAAATCCGCCAGGGTGATTATTGCGGCGTTATTGTTAAGGTCGCTCTTGGCATGGAGGAAGCTGGCATAGGTTATCATCACGCCGCCGAATGCCAGGCTGAGGGAAAAGAATGCCTGCCCGAACGCGAACCTCCACGTCTGCGGGCTGGTGACCTGCGACCAGTCGGGATTGAGATAGTAGGCCAGGCCCTCCATGCTGCCCTCGAGCGTGAGGCCCCTTACGGTCAGTATCAACAGCATAAGCCACGGCAGCGGCACGGTCAGCCAGACGATCCTGCCAACCAGCCGCACGCCCCTGCATATGCACAGATACATGACCACCCAGGTCAGCACCAGCGGCCAGAAGATGTTCCACCTGATCGCACCGGGAGCGTACCCCGGGGTATGGCCCAGATAGGTGCTTAGAAAAAACTCCTCGGCCTTTCTTACGCCCTCGAGGCCCCGGCCGGCCCATGGCAGTTCGCCGCCGTTGAGCATCCCGCGGATGCTGAAGAACAGAAAGCTGAAGCAATAAGCCAGTATGACCGTATAGAAAGTGACGATCACGAAACCCAAAAGGATGCTCCACCACCCGACAAACTCGAGCTTTGCGTGGCCGCGGGCAAATGCCTGCGGCGCGGCCCGCTGGGTGAAGTGGCCCAAGCTGAACTCGAGTATGAGCATCGGCACGCCGATCACGAAGACCGCGATTATGTAAGGAATGAGAAAAGCGCCTCCCCCGTGGTCGTAGAGCTCGTAGGGAAACCGCCACAAGTTCCCCAGTCCCACGGCCGAGCCCACCGCAGCCAGTACAAAACCGCCGCGGGTGCCCCAGCTTTCCCTTTGCTCTTCCAGCGGCTCAACCATCGGCGGACTTGTCCTTAAGCCCGAGAATCTGGAGGGTGTCGCGTTCGACTATATTCCTTATGCTGCCCCTGGGAACCGCCGGAAGGTTCGTATCGGCCATAAGTTTGTTGAAACCCAGCAGCGCCTCCATGCAGGCACCCGGGCTGCCGGCGGGGAACCCGCTGCCGAAAAGAAGTTTTCCCATCACGCCCCGCTCGTGCGCGCCCATGACGATGTTATACACCTGCCAGACTCGGCTGGGATGTATCCTCAGATCCGCGTAGACGTTCGGGTGCTTTGCGATCACGGCGAACGTCTGATCCGCGAAGGGCCGGCCAAGATCGCCGATGACAATCTTCAGGTCGCCGAATCGCCCCGCCACCTCGTCGAGCAAAAAGGGCTGGGCGTAGCCTAGAACCGCCTCCCTGCCGAGACGACCCCCGTTGTGGAAAAAAACAGGAATTCCAAGCTCCTGGGCCGCTTCGTAAAACCGAATCGCCCTGCTGTGAGCCGGGTGGAAGCCACACTCGCAGCAATAAAGCACCGCTCCCGCCAGACCCAACCCGACTGTGGCCGAGCGAACATCTTCGGCATCGACGCCGTCCCGTACCGGATCCACGAATGCAAACCCGATCATCCTTTCGGAGTGCTTCGAAACGTACGCGGACAGCTCCCTGTTGATACGGCCGGAATCGGCACCGGGCAAAGGCAGAACGAAACACCTGTCCACCGCTTCCGCCGCCGCAAGGTGGGCCGATACCTCCGCGTCGTCGCCGGTGTCCCTGATATGCGTGTGACAGTCGACTACCATGAATTGAATAGTTAATCCATTGCCGCGGCGTCGTCAAGGGCAATCCGGCAGACGAGTAGATAAGTAGGCAGTAGGCAGTAGGCAGTAGACAGTAGGCAGTAAGGCCGCCCCCTTTTCATTTCGAGCACCTCAACCCGGCCGCGGCCTGGCTGGGATACGGAAGAAACAAAGCTCAGGACTCGCAATGGTGGGCAACGGAGAAAAAAAGGGTCCTGGACCCTTTTTTTCAGCTGCCCGCAGAGAAGTAGTTTCTTAGGAGCGCAAGCGAGAAATCTCATACCCACAGCGCCCGGCAGACGCCGCGAAACTCGAATATTCAGCAGCAAGTCGAAACCACTGGGCATGAGATTTCTCGCCTCGCTTTGCTCGGCTCCTAAGAAACTAACCGTTTACCCCTGGCTCGTGCAGGCTGGAAGCCTGCCCCCCAACTGAACAATCGCACGGTGTCCCCAATCGGGGGGCAGGCATCTTGCCTGCACATAATTCACCAGCCGCCGGAGGCGGCTTCCGCGCCTGCCGCCCCGGGGCGGCAGGCTCTACTCGACTACTCGTCTACTGTCTACTGTCTACTGACTACTGACTACTGACTACTTACTACTTACTACTACATTCTTTGTCCTGAGTTCTGCGTCCTTTGTCCTGGGTCCTTGACCGGCAAAGCTCCACCGTGTAGTATTGCTTTGCAAAAGCGGCGGTGACATGCAAGGAGAAGCGCTTTGGACTGCCTAATCTGCAAAAGCCCGATGATCACTTTCGAGCTCGATGCGGTCGAGGTGGACTACTGCACCGGCTGCGGCGGTATCTGGCTTGACGCCGGCGAGCTGGAGATTCTGCTGGGGGACTCGAAAAGATCGTCGGAGCTTATCGCCGGTTTCAGGCAGGTGGCGGCCGACGAGAAGAAGCACAGGTGCCCGATATGTTCGAGAAAGATGCAGAAGATCGCCGCCGGAGAAGGCACCCCGCCGCTTATAATCGACAGGTGCCCGGAAAATGACGGGCTGTGGTTCGACTCCGGAGAGTTGAGGGACATCGTCCGGATGGCACACTTCGATGAACAGAGCAAAATTCAGCGGCTGCTCGCGGAGATGTTTCGCTCTGCCGACATGAAAGAATCGGAAGGATAGCTTATGAACGTTACCGGGTCGTTGTTGGCGAACAGCTGGTTCGCGCCGCTGGATTACGCGGTGATCGGCGGTTATTTCCTGATCATATTCGCACTGGCCTGGTGGCTGATCCTCAAGAACAAGGACACGCCGGACGATTACTTTCTTGCCGGCCGCAACCTCGGATGGTTCATAGTCGGCGCCTCCATTTTCGCATCAAACATAGGCTCGGAGCACCTTGTCGGACTGGCCGGTTCCGGCTGCACCGACGGCGTAGCCATGGCCCACTACGAACTGCACGCGTGGTGCCTCCTGGTGCTGGGTTGGGTAATGGTGCCCTTCTATATGCGGTCAAGGGTTTTTACCATGCCGGAATTCCTCGAGAGGCGTTTTTCGCCCACCGCGCGATGGGTGCTTTCACTGATCTCGCTGGTGGCGTACGTCCTGACCAAGATCGCCGTGGGCATATTCGCCGGCGGCATCGTCTTCAGCGTGCTCTTTCCCAACCTGAAGTTCATGGGAATGGATAGTTTCTGGATAGGCTCGGTATTGGTGATCGTCATCACTGGCATCTACACGGTGCTGGGCGGTCTTCGCACTGTCGCGTACACCGAAGCCCTCCAAACGATCGTTCTCATCCTCGGCTCCGCCGTCGTTACGGTTTTCGGGCTTGACGCCCTGGGCGGATGGTCCGAGCTGAGACACTGGTGCGGTTCGGAGTTTTTTAACCTATGGAAGCCATTGGTGCCGGCCGGCCTGGAGGGCACGTGGGCACCGGTGAAAGAGTCCGGGCGGATGGCCTGGTATTTCAATGACAACTATCCCTGGCTGGGTATGCTTTTCTGCGCGCCGGTGATAGGCCTGTGGTACTGGTGCACGGATCAGTACATCGTACAAAGGGCCCTGGGGGCACCTAGCGAACAGCAAGCCCGTAGAGGATCGATCTGCGCGTCGTTCTTCAAACTGCTTCCCGTGTTCATTTTTATAATTCCGGGTATGATATGCTTTGCACTGGCCAAGAGCGGCAGGGCGACCGAAATACAGCAGACCCTTTTCAGCGACCAAGGCCAGCTGCTACGGGACGAATCGCAGAAGGCCTTCCCGCTGTTGGTGGCGGCCATCCTGCCCGCCGGCGTGCGGGGGATAGTCGTAGCGGGCTTGCTGGCGGCCCTGATGAGCTCGCTGGCGGGAGTCTTCAACGCCTCGGCAACGCTGTTCACTATAGACTTCTACTGCAAGTTCAGGCCCAACACCTCGCAGCACAAGGTTGTCTGGATCGGAAGGGTGGCCACGACCGTGATGGTATTGATCGGACTTTTCTGGATTCCCGTGATCCGCGGCGGCCGGGGGCTGTACGATTACCTGCAGGGCATACAGGCGTACCTGGCGCCTCCCATTTTCGTAGTGTTCTTCCTGGGTGTTTTTATGAAAAGGCTCAACGCCAAAGGCTGCCTGGCCGCCCTGCTGGTGGGCTTCATCATGGGCCTTGCGCGGCTGGCGGTCGACACCCCGGTCAAGCTGGTCGGCATGCAGTACGAACAGGGTTCGCTGCTGTGGATAATGAACAATATATTCTTCCAGTACTACAGCCTGTTGATTTTTTTGGTCTGCATCGGCGTAATGGTGGCGGTAAGCTACATGACGCGAGAGCCGGATTACGAGAAAATCAGAGGGCTTACCTACGGCACCCTCACCGAGGACCACAGAAAAGAGTCCAGGGCGAGCTGGAACAAGTGGGATATTATAGCATCGTGCCTGGTTATGGTCATAATCGTGGCCGTATACCTGTATTTCAGGGGATGACTGCCGGTTGACAATCGAACCGAATGCCGGACAATGGAGGCGACAATTATGAAAACAATACATTTCATTGTTATGACGGCGGCGGTCGCGGCGGTGGCTCTTGCACCTCAGGGCTGCACTGCAAAAGAACATGACGGAGAAAAGCAAATGAACGTAACAAGCAAACCGTTCGGAACGGCGCCAGGCGGCAAGCAAGCGGACATCTACACTTTGACCAACGACAAGGGCGTCGAGGTCAAGATCACAAACTACGGCGGCATAGTGACCTCGCTGAAGGTCCCGGACCGCAACGGCGACTTCTCGGATGTGGTCTTGGGATATGATACGCTGGACGAGTATGTAAAGGACAACAGCCCCTACTTCGGGGCCCTGGTCGGCCGCTACGGCAACCGCATCGCCGGCGGCACCTTCACGCTCGAGGGCAAGCAGTATACGCTGGCCAGGAATAACGGCCCCAACCACCTCCACGGCGGCAACAAGGGATTTGACAAGGTGCTCTGGGACGCCCAGCCGGTAAGACGCCCGGGCACGGTCGGGGTTAAGCTCACATACCTCAGCCGCGACGGCGAGGAGGGATATCCCGGCAATCTTTCCTGCGAGGTTGTCTACGAATTGACAGGCGAAAATGAGCTTAAGATCAACTACCGGGCCGCCACCGACAAGACAACTGTGGTGAATCTGACCCATCACAGCTATTTCAATCTGGCCGGACACGATTCCGGCGATATACTCTCGCACGAGCTGATGATCAACGCCGGCCACTATACCCCGGTCGATGAGACGCTCATACCCACCGGACAGATAAAGACCGTCGACGCCACACCGATGGATTTCCGCAAACCGGTCGCCATAGGTTCGCGGATAGACCAGGTGACGGGGGGATACGACCATAATTACGAGCTTGACAAGGCCGGCGGCGGCTTGACGCTGGCGGCCCGAGTCCGGGAAAAGTCAAGCGGCAGGGTCATGGAAGTGTGGACCACCGAACCGGGCATACAATTCTACAGCGGCAACTTCCTCGACGGCACCCAGAAAGGCAAGGGGGTGGTATATGAAAAATACGCCGGGTTCTGCCTGGAGACCCAGCATTTCCCCGATTCCCCGAACAGGCCGCAATTTCCATCAGTGGTGCTGAAACCCTCGCAGGAATACAGCCAGACCACCGTGTACAAGTTCGCCTGCATGTAGACTAAGGAATATTCGAGGTTCCAACTGAAAGGACACGAACATGGCCCCGCTTATCATCGCCGCGGCGGTATTATTGGTACTCAGCGCGGTCTTCATCGCCATATACAACTCGCTGGTGCGGCTTCGCAACCAGGTCGATAATGCCTGGAGCCAGATCGACGTGCAGCTCAAGCGCCGTCACGACCTGATACCCAACCTGGTCGAGACAGCCAAGGGCTACATGAAACACGAGCGGGAAACACTCGAAAGCATAACGCAGGCCAGAAGCCGAGCCATGGGGGCGAAAACCGTATCGGAGGCGTCAAAGGCCGAAGGGGCCCTCGGCGAGGCGCTTGGCAATTTTCTCCTGGTGGTGGAGAACTACCCCGACCTTAAGGCCAATCAGAATTTTCTTTCCGTCCAGGAAGAGCTTACCAGCACGGAGAACAAGATCGCCTTTGCAAGGCAGAACTATAACGACCAGGTACTGTTCTTCAACAACAAGATACAGACGCTGCCGTCGAACATAGTTGCGGGAATGTTCAACTTCACCAGGCGGGATTTCTTCGAGGTGAAAACCGCGGCGGAGAGGGAAGCGCCGAAAGTTAAGTTTTAGCCCTTGAATGGCCCGCCGACGGCCGAAAGGCCAGGTGCCCCGGGGCGGCGGGGCTCCCAGGAAGCAAAACGCCTTCGGCGGCAACAGGTATAAGGTATCAAGTTGAATGATGTTTGAATCAACCGGACCTGTGGCGCGGGGCACCTGTAACCTGATACTTGTAACCTGTAACCGCGGCCGAAGGCCGCGCAATTCGCCCGTTTCTTCCGCATCCCTGCCTGGCCGCGGCCGGGCGAACCACAGAACGATAATTTCCTCATGTGGCAGCTGATCCGGATAAACAAACGCAACTCCATACTGCTTCTGGCGCTGATGGCGGCGGTTCTTCTCGCACTGGGCTACGTAATAGGCGCGGCTTTACAGACCTACGTGCCGCGGGCACGCCATACATACGGTACTGAGGCGGCGGTTAACGGCGGTGCCTGGGGGATAGCGGTCGCCGCCGGCGTCTGGCTTGTGCTGGCTGCGTTAAGTTTCTCCGGCGGCGATCAAATACTACTCGCCGCCAGCGGAGCAAAGGCTGTAACGCACGATGTTCACCCTCAGCTTTTCAATATCGTCGAGGAGATGAAGATAGCCGCGGGCCTTCCGGCCATGCCCAAAGTCTACATAATACCCGATCCCGCACCAAACGCTTTCGCCACGGGGCGGAGCCCCAAAACGGCCTCGGTCGCGGTCACCGCGGGGCTGCTAGGCAAACTAAACCGCCACGAACTTCAGGGCGTAGTCGCCCACGAAATAAGCCATATACTGCATCGGGACATACTCTTTGTGACGCTGGCCGGAATCATGCTGGGGGCGATTGTGCTTATCTCCCAGGTTTTTCTCAGAGGAACCTTTTACGGCGCGATGGCCGGGCGCCGAAGAAGATACTCTTCCGGCGGCGGCCAGGCCCAGCTTATCCTGATGATCGTAGCGCTTATATGCGCTGTTCTGGCGCCGCTTTTCGCTTTCTTGCTGTATTTGGCGCTTTCACGCAAGCGGGAGTATCTCGCCGACGCCGGCGCCGCGAGGCTGACACGATACCCGGCCGGCCTGGCCGACGCCCTCGAAAAGATAGCCGCGGACCCGTCGCCTCAGCTGGGCCGGGCCAACAAGGTCACCGCTCCGATGTACATAGCCAACCCGTTCAAAAAAGGCAGGACGCTTTCAGACATAACCAGTACTCATCCTCCTATATCGGAAAGGATCAGGATACTGCGGAACATGTCAGCGGGTGCCTCCTTCAGGGATTACTCCGAAGCATTCACTCGAACAACGAAGGCGGGCAGCGTCGTTCCGACCGCGGCGATTTCAAGCGAAACAATATCGCTTCGCGAACCCGCTGCCGAAAGCAAACCGCAGAAGACCGCCAGCCAGACAAAACAGGTCGGCGATCTGATACGCGCGGTCAACGCATTCACGTTCCTGACGTGCAGCTGCGGGTTGAAGATGAAGATCCCGCCGAACTACAGGGCCGATCGGGTAAAATGCCCGAGGTGCGCAAAGGTCTCCAAAACAAAAGGGTCAGGTGTTAATTGTTGATATTATCACCGTAAATGCGGCGCCCAAATCCATGAGAATCCGCCGAGTGTCGATGATTAAAACCTGCCCCCTTTTACCGCATCACCCACCGCTTGCCGTCATAGTTCACGGAAAGATCCTGTCGAAGCGAAGTATCGCCCCGAAGGCTGTAATTCAGCTCCAGGGTCTTGCGAAGGAAGATTCTCACCGGCTCGCCCCCGGGGCCTTTGGCCACTGGATGTTCCACTTCCTCCGCCTCGTTGCTGAGGCCGGATATGAATAGCTTGACCGATCCGGCAGCCGGATCGAAATCCTGCCAGATCACCGCTATATCCCTGGCGTTGTCGGCACCCTGCAGCAATTTGTTGCCCGTTCCCTCCAGCGGTTCGAGGAAGGGGTGCTCGGCTTGGTGCAGAAGCTTGATTCGCCGAAAGACCGCCGAACCGACCCCCCTGCCGGCGGGTACTATCTGGAAGGTATCGGTCATCAGTTCACAGCATGGATAGAAATCCACGTCGCGGCCCGTGTCATTCGTAAGGCTCAGCAAAATATACCAATAGACCTGCGGCGATCCGCTTAGGGAATCCCCGACAACGATGCGGCGGAGGTGCTCGAACCGGACATCGACTGTCCACTGATTGGCGCCGGGCACCACAGCCGGCTCCGGCGCCGCAAGGCAGGCCGAGGACGCCAGCAACAGGCAAAACCAAAAAACTTTCATGTGACACACCTCGCCATAAAACAAGTATTATACCCGATTAAGAACAAGCCGGCAAGGGATTTCCGCCTGGCGATGACCCAGCTTCACTGCAAGATGGGTGCGGAACTTCGCCCCACTGAGCACGAGCACCAAAATGGGTCGGCGCCTGCCATAAAAAAGTTGCCCGAAAACGGCGATTACGTTACATTAAGCCGCGGTATAGAGTTCAGACCTTAAACCCTCAGGGGCAGACGAATGGCGAACGACCGGAACCAGCTGCTGCAACAGGTCAGAGATCTGATCGGCACACAGGACATACCCGCACTGAAGCGGGTGCTTGAACTGCAGCGCAGCAGCGATATCTCGGAAATCGTCGAACTGCTCGACAACGAGCAGAAAAACTCCGTCCTGACCTCGCTGGACAAGTCCACCGCCGCTGACGTTATCGAAAAAGTCGACGAGGCCACTCGGGCGGAAATATTCGAAATTCTCGCGGACTCGGAACTTAAGACAATAATCACCGAACTGGACAGTGACGACGCCGCAGACCTGCTGGCCGAGATGCCCGACGACCGCCGACAGTGGCTTCTGGACAACATCCCGCCGGAAAAGGCCGCCGCCATCCGGCAGCTGATGAGTTATTCGGAGGATTCCGCCGGCGGCATCATGGACCCCGTGCTGATAAGCGTTCGGGAAGACGCCACCGTTGGAGAGGCTATCAGCAAGATCCGCGCTTCGGAAATCGAGGAGGACTTCTTCAACGTATACGTGGTGAATAAGGCCGGCCAGTTCCTGGGCGACGTAAGATTAAGACTGCTGCTGACAAGTCCCGAGAATACGAAAATAAGCGACCTCATAGATCCTGAAGCAGTGTATGTGAACTCCGACGCAGACCAGGAGGAGGTCAGAAATATATTCCACAGGAATGACCTTATCGTCGCGCCGGTGCTGGACAGGAGGCACAGGCTCGTCGGACGCATCACCGCCGACCGCATCCTGGAAGTCGCCCAGGAGGAGGCCGCAGAGGACATGTACGCCATGGCGGGAACCGAACCGGACGAACTGGATAAGATATCCGTGCTGAGGGCCGCTCGAATCAGGATGACATGGCTGCTGCCCTGCCTTATCGGCACGGCGGTTACGGCGATGGTGTTGACCTTTTTCCGGGGAAGGTTTACGGTTTCACAGATGCCTCTTATCTACACGACTGTCGTGGCGTTCGTTCCCATGATCGCCGCCATCAGTGGAAACGCCGGCCTGCAAACCTCTACAATCGTGGTCAGCGGCCTGGCGACCGGCCATTTGGCGGCCCTGAAATTCAGGCAGGTATTCACCAGAGAGGTGCGCATCGCCCTGGTCGTGGCCGCCGGCTGCGGCATTCTGGCCGGCGTTGCATGCTCAATCCTGTTGCATTCGGACGATCTGGCCGGCCTGGCCGGACCCGCCCAGATTGTGTTCGCTTTCGGCGCTGCCATGTTTTCCGCTATAATGGTGGCAACGACCCTGGGGCTGTCGCTGCCTTTTTTGTTTCGCCGCATCGGCATAGATCCGGCCATAAGCTCCGGACCGCTGGTAACGACGGCGAACGACTCTATAAGCGTAGCTATCTATATGATCCTTACACTGATCCTAGTGCAATAGAAAGTGGAAAATCATGGTCACAGACCAGCCTATCACCACGCACGCGAAGCTGGACCACGAACCGAAGTTGAACAAGTATTTTCGGGCTGCGGTCAAAACCCTGGCCAGCGATCTACACCTTAAGGTAGGACAGAAGCCCAAGCTCCGGCTTTACGGGGAACTGAAGCCCACGACGGGCGAGACAATGACCGAAGAGAAGCTGGAGGAGCTGGTCTTCGAGATCATAAGCGCCGAGCAAAAGGAGTTCTTCTTCAAGCATGGGACACTCGACTTCGCCCACGAGATGGACGGCCGCAACCGTTTTCGAATAAATATATTCCGGCAGCGAGGCTTCATCAGCCTGGCCGCCAGAAGGGTGAACGCCGAGATACCCCCCTTCGAAGACCTGCACCTTCCGCCCGTATTGGAGAAAGTTTCAAGCTATCATCAAGGTCTCGTGCTGGTGGTCGGGCCGACCGGCAGCGGCAAAACCACCACCATAGCGGCGATGATCGACCACATCAACAGCACCAGAGCCTGCCATATAATCTCGATCGAGGACCCGATCGAATACCTCTTCAACGACAAAAGGGCGATCGTCTCGCAGAGAGAGGTCGGCATAGATGTTCAGGATTTTGAAGATGCCCTAAAGTACCTAATGCGGGAGGATCCCGACGTAGTTTTCGTCGGCGAGATGAGAGACTCCAAAACCGTACAGGCGGCCATGAGAGCCGCCGAGACGGGGCACCTGGTCTTCGGCACGATGCACTCGGCGAACGCATCCCAGTCAGTTCAGCGGCTGCTGGATTTGTTCCCCCCCGCCGAACGGGACCTGGTCAGGCAAACACTGAGCCTTACCATACGCGCGGTGATCAGCCAGGTGCTTTTACCGTCCATAAAGGAAAACATCGACAGAGTACCGGCGGTGGAGGTCCTGCTGGCGACCGCAACGGTAAGGAAGCTCATCTCCGAACAGCGCGAAGCCGACCTTCCCGCGGTCATAAGGGCATCCCGCAACGAGGGCATGCAGGACTTCACAGACCACCTTTGCGACCTGGTGAAGAACGGTTCCATCGATCCGAAGGAGGCGTATAAGTACGCGCCCAACACTGAAGAGCTTAGAATGGCATTAAAGGGCATCAGAACCAGCACCAGCGGCATTCTGTAGAGCAGCTTTCACGGGGTGGATATGGATTACATTCTGCTAACCAGCGTTGAGTACGGGCAATACATATCTGTTTTCAAGTTCGCCGTCTACATGGCGCTGTTCTTTCTGTGGGTTCCCCTGGTTGGCTGGGTTTACGCCGACTCCGAGGCCGTCGGCACAAAGCAGACAGCCTGGACGGGCGCGGTTTTCTCCACCGCAGCTGCCGCTTCGCTGGCGTTTCTGCTCATGCCGCTTTTCATAGTCGCGATCCTTCTGTACCTGATCGCCTTGTCAGCCGTTTCGGTCAGTTACATCATGCACCGCAATTCCAAGGTGCCGGAATTCCAAAAGGTGCTCACCGTCGAGCACCTGAAGGGCCTTTTCGTCAGCGAACAAAAGAAACAGGCCGCTTTACAGGATCTGACGTTTATAACCGCCAACGACAACGAGGTGCCTGTTCCGGCGGCCAAGAGCGGCGAGTTCGTGGGGTATAAAGCCGCCTTCGACCTGTTCGGCGATGCAATTTGGCGCAGGGCAAGCGATATCGTATTCATGCCGTCACAGCATAACTACAATGTCCTTTACTACGTCGACGGTGTCGGCCTCAAACAGCCGCAGCTGCCCCGGGAACAGGGCGAGCCTTTGGTGTACTTTTTAAAAAGTCTGGGCGACCTGGACACCAAAGAACGGAGAAAACCCCAGAAAGGAATATTCACAACCGTACAGGGTGAGGCAAAAACAACATGGGAAATCACCACCGCCGGCTCGACCGCCGGCGAAAGAATCGCCGTGAGGCAGTCGTCCAGGCACGCTGTGACCCGTCTCGGGGACATCGGCATGACTGCGGATCAGATGGAAAAAATTAATGGATTTCGCGGCGTGAGAGAGGGAGTCTTCATCATATCCGGCCCCCCTGCCAGCGGCGTTACGACCACTCTCTATGCCTTTCTTAAAAACCACGACCCGTTCATGTACAATATCAACACGTTTGAAAAACAGCCCAGCGCCGAGCTGCCGAACATAACCCAGAACGTGTTCAGTCTCAGCGACACAGGCACGACCACCTACAGCAAGAAACTCCAGGCCATAGTGCGGATGGGCCCGGATATCATGGGAGTAGGTGACTGCAACGACAGTGAGGCGGCCAAGGTGATCTGCAACGGAGCAGCCGACGGCAAGCTTTTCTACGTCACGCTTGAGGCTGATGCGGTGATGCAGGCCCTGGCTAAATGGATAAAGCTGGTGGGCAATAGAAAAGCGGCGGTAAGATCGCTCCTGGGGCTGTGCAACCAGAGGCTGCTGAGAATCCTCTGCAGTGAGTGCAGGCAGGCGTATCAGCCCAACGCGGCGATGCTGAGAAAATTCAACATTTCCGGAGAAAAAAACCGGGTCTTTTACCGCCCCGGCAAGGTCCAGTACGATAAACACGGCAAGCCGCAGACTTGCGAGGATTGCCAGGGAACCGGTTTCGTCGGCCGTACCGGCGTATTTGAGATGATCGTGCTCGACGAAGCGCTAAGAAGCGTCATACTCAAGTCTAAATCCCTCGGGGAGATTACATCGGCCTTCAGGCGGGCAAAGATGCTCTATCTGCAGGAACAATCGCTGGTCAAAGTCATCAACGGCGTGACGGCCGTCAACGAGATAGTCAGGGTGCTTGCACCCAAGGACAAGAAACCCCCAAAACAGAAGGAAGTCTCTTAATGGCCAACTTGGCGACAGTTGTAATCCTGCTGGCCTGCGCCGGCTATCAGTATCTCAAGGGCACGCTTGTAAAATCGGCCGTTGCGGTGATAAACGCGCTGTGCGCGGGCATATTGGCTTTTGCCTGGTTCGAACCTCTCGCCCGGCTTTTTTTGACAAATGCGCAAAACACCCGGTTTCCGGCACTGGTTCCGTGGGTACAACCGTTGTGCTTTGTACTGCTGTTCATCCTGGCCTTCGCTGTCCTGCAGGCGATCACGGCTCAGCTGGGGAAAAGAACGGTCGACTTCGGAACCACGGTCGAGCAGGTCGGCCGTGTAATCAGCGGAATCTTTTTGGGCCTGATCCTCTCGAGCATGCTGTTGACCGCGCTGGCGATGGCGCCCCTGCCGAACAAATATCCGTACCGGCGTTTCGAGGCTGAGGATCCCGCTCTCGAAAACAAAAGAGAAGTAATGCTAAATGTTGACGGATTGATGCCCGGCCTGTTCGGCATGGTCAGCAGAGGCAGCCTTCGCGGAAAGATCGGTTTCGCCGCGGTTCATCCGAGTTTTATCGACCAACTGTATCTCAACCGCCACTGCGTGTCCCAAGGGGTGTCCATTACGAGCCCACCGGACGCGATAAGAGTGCCGGAACAAGCCGCATACTGGCAAGCCCCGGATGATCTGCGTGACCTGGACGGCAACATTGTTCAGGCCCCAAGAGGCCACGGCGGCATTATAGCGAGAGTGGGAATAACCGATCAGGGAATCAAAGGCGGCCCGTTTGCCATGAGTCAACTAAGGCTGATATGCAAGCCGGGCGGTGAAAACCTCGGCGCCCTGTCCAAAGCGGCCGCAAACGTCTACCCTGCCGGATACCTTCGCACGGCCGAGCAGGTCAAAATCACTGAACTCGATGACCAAATAGAACTCAAACCGGCCGACCTCCGGGACCGCATAAGGTGGATAGATTTCTTGTTTTTCGTACCGGGCAACTGCGAGCCTTCGCTGGTCGAATTCAAGCAAAACGTCGTTTGCCGCCTCGGTGAACCGCCGGCCGCGGGTCAGGCCCCGGAGATAGTGCCTTTTATACAACCAAGCCTTTGCGCCGACGAGTCGGCCGAAGTGCAGCCGATCCCGTCCGAGCCGATCCACGGCACCAGGCTCGCCGCGGGAACCGCCTTGCTGGCAGGTATCAAGCTGCAGGCGGCCGATCCCAACCAGTGGCAGCAGTCCGAACTGCCTGAAAGCCCCCGGCCGGCGGTGTTCGACGCCGGAAGAGTCGTCTGCGCCAACAGTTATCTGAAGGAAGCAGCGCCCGAGGAAGGCGAAGGAACCGCCAGAAGGCTCAGGTCGAGGCGCAGCCGGGCGCGCGATCAGTTCGACCAAGCCAAACACGTGCGAAAAATGCTCAAGGTCCCCGACGGCTACGCTCTGCTGTCGCTCGAATGCAGCATACCTCCGGAAGATACAGCCGTTGCAGCCGGAAGCCTGCCCGCTCTCGTAACGCTTTCCGGGCTTGTTCACCACCCCGTGGGATTCGCTGCCGCCTTCGGGTCCGCCGAAGAAAAAATCTACCAGATAAACTACTGCGCCGGGACCACCGAACAATTCGCCGACGGAATTGTTGTCAAAGAAGACGGAACCGTATTGAGGAAGTTCGCCGGTAACTTGGGACTACGAGAAAAGGCGCCTAAATTAAACAATCTCTATGGGCTTTATCTCGTCAAGACCGGCGAGTCCACGTTTATCGTCTCGGTACGGTCCGCCGGTTCTGAAAAGTCGGCGGCATTCAAGGCCTTCGACGCCTTTTTCGTCAAGTGAGCCGGGCTCCTGCCAACTCTTCGGCGGGCTGCAGCTCCATGAGGTGATCAAGATAGGCGATCAAGTCCTCTTCGCAGAATTTGGCGAGAAACTCAGGCTTGGCGTTGGTGTTGATCCTGCAAATGCGGTCAATCAGCTCTCTTTTTGTCATGGCAAGAAATCCCTTAGACTTTCATGAACCTGCAAAAACGATAATACCATAATCGGCCGGTCAACCTTTTATCCTTTAATCCAGGCGGGTTGGCTGTGCGCACAGTCCCATAAAAAGAATCCGTAATTCGATATCCGGAACCCGGAATGCGGCGGGCGAAGCGAACTAAATGGACGAAGTGGACGACATGGACCCAGTGGACGGGTCCACTTCGTCCATTCTGTCCATGCTGTCCATACCGACCACTTCGTCCGACAACCGCCGCCGTCCTGGAATCGGCCAGCCGTCCGGCAAAAAGCCCTTGTTGTCGCCTGGCGCATCCGGTATTATTATTCGTTTTGGTGCTGCCGGAGGACGGCAGCCTTTGACCGCGCGTATCGGAGGTATCAAAGTGCTCAAGACCGAAGAAATTCGAAATATTGTCATTCTTGGCCACGGCCAAAGCGGCAAAACGTCGCTGGTCGAGGCCGTACTGCACACAACCGGCCAGACTAACCGGCTAGGCAGCGTGGACGACAAGACTTCGATCTGCGACTACTACCAGGAGGAGAAAGAACACCACCATTCCATACAGTCCGCCGTCGTCCATACACGATACAACAACACGCTGGTCAATATTATCGACACCCCCGGCTACAGTGACTTCCTGGGGCCGGCCATAGCGGCGATACCTGCCGCCGATACGGCGGTGATCGTCATCAATGCCTCCGCCGGAATCGAGACGAATACGAGGAAATTCTTCGAACTGGCGTCAGCCGCGGCAATGCCCCGTGTGCTTGTGGTTAACAAGATCGATTCGGAAAACATCGACCTTCCCGGCCTTTTTGACAATATCAGGGAAGTATTCGGCGTACAGTGTCGCTGCGCCAGTCTACCCGCCAGCGACGGCAGCAGCGTCGTTGACTGCATGGCCGGTGGCGAGGGCGAGTCTATGCTCATGGATTGCCAAAAGGCCCACACGGAACTGATCGAAAGCGTCATAGAGGCCGACGACTCCCTGATGGAAAGCTACCTCGCCGGAGAAGAGATCCCCGAGAAGGAAATAGCATCGGTTTTCGTCAAGGCGCTGAACCTCGGCACCGTAATACCGGTAGTCTTCACAGACTGCCGCCGCGAAACGGGAATCACCCAGCTGCTGGACGTAATCATCAAATGCACCCCGTCGCCGCTTCAGGCCCGGCAGGGCCGGATAAAGCAGGATGGAAAAGCACTCGAGCTGCCTGCCGATCCAGCCGGCCCCCTCGCCGCGGTGGTATTTCGAACGGGCCTGGATCCGCGGTCCAACATGAAATATTCAACCATGAGAATATTCAGCGGAACCATAAAGCCCGACAGCAGCATCACCTGCAACGATTCCAAGAAGAACCTAAGACCCGGCCATATACTCAAGTCCCAGGGCGGCGAGACAACTCAAATCGAATCGGGTCTCGCAGGAGACATCGTTACGGTGGCCAAGCTTGAGGAGCTCAAGATTGGCGATCTCGTTCATGATGGCAGCATAGCCGGCGCCGTTGAAATGCCGCCTTTTCCCGAACCGATGTTCTCGCTGGCGATCGAACCGGCGGCCAGGCAGGATGAGCAGAAGATAAGCACCGCCCTCGAACGCCTCCGCGAGGAAGACCCCTGTCTGAATATCACGCGGGATCCGCAGACCAAGGAGCTTGTCGTAAGTGGTATGGGTGAACTCCACCTTCGGGTGATGCTGGAAAAACTCCAGCACAGGTATAAACTGTCGGTAACCACCAAGCAGCCGAAGATTCCATATCGCGAAACCATAACCGCCAAGGCCGAAGGGCACTACAGGCACAAGAAACAAACCGGTGGTGCGGGGCAATTCGGAGAAGTTTATCTGCGGGTGGAACCGGCTGAGAGGGGCTCGGACCCGTCGCTGGAATACAGCTGGGACATCTTCGGCGGGTCCATCCCAAGCCAGTTCGAACCGGCCGTGCTCAAAGGCGTCAATGACGTGATGGCTGTCGGGGTGGTGGCGGGCTACCCGCTCCAGGACATCAAGGTTTCCGTCTACGACGGCAAGTACCACCCTGTCGATTCAAAAGAGGTGGCTTTCCGCGCCGCCGGCAAAGGGGCCTTCGCCGAAGCGATCCGCAAGGCCAAACCGGTCTTGCTTGAACCGGTGGTGAACATGGAAGTGACGGTTCCGTCGGAGAACATGGGCGACATTACGGGCGATCTTGCCTCCAAGCGGGGCAGGGTTCTAGGCCAGGAAATGATGCCGCCCGACATGGTCACCATAAGGGCGCAGCTTCCTTTGGCGGAAGTCACCCAGTACAGCAGCCAGCTCAAGAGCGTCACCGGCGGCCGCGGCACCTACTCCATGAGCATGAGCCACTACGAAGTCGTACCTTCCAACGTCCAGCAGCAGATCGTGGCGGCGGGGAAGAAAGTGGAACAGTAGGCAGTAGGCAGCAGGGCCACCCCCTCCCGTCATTTTCGCGCATCTCAACCCGGCCGCGGCCTGGCAGGCATGGGGAAAAAGCAAAAATCAAAAGGCAAAAGGCAAAGTTGCATTGCAAATTTCAAATAGAATCCCTCGCGAAAGGGTTCCTTCAAATTGGGGCAATCCTTCGGCTTGTATGTGTTTAGCCCGAGAGGCAGCGAACGCTGGTTAAGCCCGCGATTCTGCGGCGGTAGCCAAAGTGGGGTAGGCCTCCGGCCTGCCAATGGCAACCGGGACGGTTGCCCCACAGACGGTTGCCCCACTTTAAAGCTGCACAGGAGAAAAAAGGGTCAGGTACCTATTTTCTCACCTTTTTCCCGTTCTAAGTTATCCCGCCGCGCCGATCGCCTCGGCCAGGGTGTCCCGGTGCCTGTCAATCCACCGTGCCTTGCGCCTGATCATGCTGAGGAAATCAAGCCCGGAAAGATTGCCGAAAAACCCGGTCGCGACCACAGGCAGAACGGCCTCGGCGATGATTGTCTCGATCATCAAATCGGGCAGGCATTTCAGCTGCTCGGCCGGCGGTTCCGACACCAGGCGGTAGCCGTCGAGAAATCGAACCAGCTTTGCCTGGTCGAGGTAGTCGGGCCAATAGACGGGATTCGGCCGGTCGGCCACAATGGAAAACTGCAGCATTCCGTTGGCAAGGTCGGTCACGACCGGCGCTATCCTTACAAGGTCGAAATCCAAGACCGCCACAAGTTCCCGGTCGCTGAACAGCATATTGCCGGGATGCCAGTCTCCGTGGACCACTTGCCTGGGCCACGAATCGAAACCCAGCTCGTTAACCCGGGTGCTGGCTGCATTGTAGAGTATCATCAGTTTTTCACCGGTCTGTCGAAGTTTCGTATTCTCCCCGGCGGCCTTTCCCGGAACGAGCCGCAGATGCCTTCGCACGGTGGAAGAGTCGTGAAAACTGCCTACGAGGGACTCGTCCGTAAGCGAAAAGTCAGCGATGCACCGGTGCAGTTGCGCAAGCCTGCGGCCGGCCTCGACAACGGCTTCGGTCGAACCGTCGTAGCGGCTGCCTTCGACGAATTCAAAAAACTCGTAAATATGACCGTCCAGTTCAAGGATCGTTTCGGCTCCGTTCACGGTGCACAGCACTTCCACGGTCGGAAAGCCCTTCGCGGCCAGGTGTGCCTGTACGGCATGCGCGAAAAGAACCCTGTCTGTGTCGCCCTTGCGAACCTGCCGCCTCTTCAACAAATACCGCCCCTTCCGCGAGTCTATCACCATCTTGGGCGCAGCGGCGCCGCCCACCCGGAGGGAGCGGGCCTTTTCGATAACACCCACGTCATAGTGACTGAGAACCTGAACCAGCTCCTGGGCCGAGAATTGCACCTTCCGCCTCGACATGAAACCTGCTCCTTTGCCTCAAAAAAGCATTTTCAGCGCGTGATTCGGGAAAGTCAAGGGGCAAGGGTCAGCGCGAGAACAGCAGCATCAGGATCAGCAGGAAAAAAACAGCCGTTATCGCGCTGAGGATCAAGACCACGATCCTGTAGCGGGTTATGGCCTGGTCCCTTAAGCCGGTCTCCTCGACCTGTGACTCGCCGTCGATCTCGTAGCCCGCCTCGAGGGACTCCAGGTCTGAAATGTCAAACCGCTTGTGGGCCTGCAGTGGAGCACGGTGGGCACGCACTGCTTCCAGGTCCACAAGTAACTCGTCCACGTTGTTGTAACGGTCCCGGCGTTGCTTTGCCATCATCACCTCAAGCACCTCCGCTATTCCCCTCGACAGCGAGGTGTTTATATGATCGGGCGGCGTCAGAGGCTCCTTGAGGTGCTTTTTCATGACGACCGAGGGATCCTCGGCCATGTAGGGCACCCGGCCTGTCACCATGTGATAAAGCGTGGCGCCGAGGCTGTAAATGTCAGCTCTCCCGTCGATGTCGATCTCGCCGCGGATCTGTTCGGGGCTTATGTAATACGGCGTTCCGTAAGCCCGGCCGGCCTCGCTCTGGGCGGCCTCAAGATCGGTGGTCTCCCTGGCCAGGCCCATATCGGCAAGTTTCGCCACGCCAGCAGGTGTGGTCATGATATTCTTGGGTTTTACGTCCCGGTGAATCAAGCCTCTGGCATGGGCGTGGGCAAGCGCGTGGGCCACCTGAATCACTATATCCAGCGCATCCTTCTCGGAGAAAATCCTGCCTTTCGCCAGATCATCGTAGACGGTCTTGCCCTCGACGTATTCCATGACGAAGTAGTGGTATCCCCCGGCCTCCCCAACATCAATAGCCTGAACGATGTTGTTGTGGTTTAGCTTGGCCGCCGCTTGGCCCTCTTTATAGAAACGTTCCACGTACTCGGGATTCTCGCTGAAGCGTTTCGGCAGAACCTTTATCGCAACTGTCCGGTCCAGGCTCAACTGCTGTGCCTTATAGACTATAGCCATCGCGCCGGAACCCAGCTTGCCTATTATCTTGTAACCCGGAATCTGGTAGGCCGCGGCTTTGGCCTCTGTTATGCTTAGTTTGAGTCGGTCCGCTTGGGATGCGGTCAGGTAGCCCAGTTCGATCATCAGGTCCTTGAGCAGCACCGGGGCGTTCTTGCGGCGGTCCTTGAGGTGCTGGAGACTGTCGCGGAGTTCCGTATCAGTACACAGACCCTGGGCAACGGCAATCCTGCCGAAGACCGTATCATAACTGGTCTCGCCGTCTTTCATAAAACATCCCTACCGCATCGGCAGGCGCATCATCCATACATCGAACCCGGAATAATTATCGGCCGATTCTTCGGACCTGTCAAAGAAAATCGTGTTGACTTGGTTTCGCATGCCACTATACTGGGCGGCTCGAAAACCCGAACGAGAAAATCGATGAGGAGATTACAAGTTGGCCTATAACTGCGTGGTTCTTATTAAGCAGGTTCCGGATACAAAAAGGATTACCGGCAAGGCGATGAACGATGACGGCACGGTAAACCGCGCCGCCCTGCCGGCGATCTTCAACCCCGAGGACCTCAACGCCCTGGAGCTTGCCCTGCAGATAAAGGACGACTTTGGCGGAAGAGTAACAGCGGTTACGATGGGCCCGCCGGCGGCGGCGGCGGTCCTCCGCGAGTGTCTCTACCGCGGCGCGGACGACACGGTACTGATCACCGACAGACGGTGCGCAGCAAGCGACACGCTTGCCACAAGCTATATCTTATGCTGCGCGGTAAAGAAATTCGAGTATGATCTGGTTCTCTGCGGCAGGCAGGCGATCGACGGCGACACCGCCCAGGTGGGGCCTCAACTGGCCGAAAAACTCGGTATCACCCAGATTACCTACGTCGAAAAACTCCTCGCGCTAGACGGCGGGACCGTGACGGTCCGGCGTAGCATCGGTAACGGCTGGCAGCTCGCCAGGGCGAATCTGCCTGTGCTGCTTACCGTGACTTCCGAGGCGAACGAACCGAGGATCGCCGCCGCGCTGAGACTTATGAAATACAAAAACGCACGAACGGTGTCTGAAATAACCCGGGAGGCGGAGACCGCAAACGAAGGCCTCGACGACGACCGGATTCGGGATATTTGCCTAAAACGCGTAGACGAGCTGCAAACCAAGGGACTGTTGATCAATCAATGGGATCTCGATACCATCGGAGCCGACCTGAAATGGTGCGGTCGAAACGGTTCGCCGACTAAGGTTCATCGTATTCAGAGCGTTGTGCTGGCGGCCAAGGACAGTAAGCGGGTCGAACCGACCGAAGCCGGAATCTGCGCCATGGTGCACGAGTTGATCGAGGACAAGACTATAAGTTGAAAACTGCTGGCAGCGGCGCACCCGGCAGGCTTTTTGCTCCGCGGCCGCGAAAAAACGGTAGCTTATGATCGACGTAAATCCAAAAGGTGAGGTCTGGGTGTTCGCCGAGCAGCACGACGAGAAGCTCGAGGAAGTGCCGATCGAGCTTTTGAGCAAGGGCCGTGCTCTTGCTGACCGACTCGCAGTGCCACTGGCCGCGGCGCTGCTGGGCAACGGGGTCAACGGCCTGGCGCCGAGGCTGATCCACTACGGAGCCAACCGCGTATACCTTGCCGAACACCACCTTTTGAAGCATTACCAGACGAACAGCTACGCCAGGGTCATGAACGAGCTGATTCATCAATACCGGCCCCAGATCGTTCTATACGGAGCAACCGCGACGGGCCGGGACCTTGCTCCCAGGGTCGCAAGCGCGATCAAGGCAGGTCTGACGGCGGACTGCACCGACCTGCAGATCGGAGATCACGGTTCCGCCAACGGAAAAACACACAAGAACCTCCTCTTTCAGGTCAGACCCGCTTTCGGCGGAAACATCATCGCCACCATAATCAATCATGACCGCTGGCCGCAGATGGCCACAGTCCGCGAGGGTGTCATGCCCGCCGCCGTACCCGATACCTCCCGCCGGGGTGAAATAATCAGCTACAAGCCGGCCCTGAGCGCTGCGGATTTGGCCATAGAAATACTTGAACAGCACAAACAGGCCAGGAAAGTCAATCTCAAGGCCGCCAGGGTGGTCGTGGCCGGAGGAGCCGGTGTGGGCAGCCGGGAGAACTTCCGCCTGATCTGGGATCTGGCCAACGCGCTCGGCGGCGCGGCGGCGGCCAGCCGCGCCGCCGTCGACCTGGGCTTCATAGACCGCGACCACCAGGTAGGACAGACCGGTACGACAATCAGGCCCGGCCTTTATATAGCAATCGGAATCAGTGGGGCGATCCAGCATCAGGCCGGGATGTCCGAAAGCCGGAAGATCGTGGCCATCAACAATGATCCCGACGCCCCCATATTCCAAGCGGCCCATTACAAGATAGTCGGCGACTTGAACAAGCTTGTCCCCATTATGACAAAGACTATACGAAAGCGAAGTTGACCCATGGGTAACTTCTTCACTGAAAACAACGACATGCAGTTTCAATTTCGGCACCTGAACCTGGACCGGCTGGCGGCAATGTGCGAGGAGGACTTCTCCTTCAGCCGGAAGTTCGACCATGCGCCCGTCGACGCCGAAGAGGCCGTCCGGAATTACTACATGGTACTCGAGAGCCTGGGCCAACTCAGCGCTGATTTCATCGAGCCGAGGGCCGAAGACGTCGACCGCACAGGCAATGTGCTCAACGAAGACGGATCCGTCGGATATGCCCCGCCCATGCTGCAGTGCCTCGAAAAGCTGGCCAAGGCGCAGGTGATGGGTTTTACGCTGCCTCACCGTTTTGGCGGCCTTAATTTTCCGAACCTGGTGTACTCGATGGCGATCGAGGTCGTTTCCCGCGCTGATGCCGCCATTATGAACATATTCGGCCTGCAGGGAATCGCCGAGACGATAAACGCCTTTGCCTCCGAAAAGATAAAGGACAAATACCTCCACAGGTTCGCTGCAGGCGACGTCACAGGCGCTATGGTCCTTACCGAACCCGACGCCGGCAGCGACCTGCAGTCGGTCAAGCTGCGGGCCTTCGCCGATTCCGGCGGCAGCTGGTACCTACACGGCGTCAAGCGCTTTATAACCAACGGCTGCGGGGACGTGCTTCTTGTTCTGGCCCGAAGCGAGTCGGACCGCGCCGGAGGCTTGGGGTTGAGCCTTTTCGTATGCGATAAAGGTCCCACAGTTCACATACGCCGCCTGGAGGACAAGCTGGGCATTCACGGCTCGCCGACATGCGAAATATTCTTCGACAACACACCCTGCGAGCTGATCGGCGAGAGGCAGAGGGGCCTTGTCACATACGTGATGAGCCTGATGAACGGAGCCCGCATCGGAATAGCCGCCCAGTCCATGGGCATCGCCGAGGCGGCTCTTGGCACGGCCCGCGAATACGCCGCCACCAGAAAACAGTTCGCTGTGGCCATAGAAAAGCTTCCGGCCGTCGCGGACATGCTGATCGACATGCAAATAGACATCGAGGCCGGACGCTCGCTGTTATATGAGGCATCCCGTGTGGTGGATATGGAAATAGGCTATAACAGGATGCTGGATTCAGGCCGCATCCAGGACAAACAACAGCAGACGCAGATCAAGTCTGAGTTGAGAAAGTACAAGAGATACGCCGCCATGCTTACGCCTATGAGCAAATACTTCTGCTCAGAAATGTGCAACCGTGTGGCTTACGATGCAATGCAGATACTCGGCGGCAGCGGCTACATGCGGGACTACCCCTGCGAACGGTATTACCGCGACGCCAGGATAACGACCATCTACGAGGGAACCAGCCAGCTTCAGATCGTCGCCGCAGTTCGGGGGGTATGCAGCGGCACATTCGAGAAACTGCTTGCCGAGCTTGCCACGGAAACGGCTGAAGATCGCTTCGGGAACCTGACGGAAAAACTGGAGGCCTCGCGAAAACACATCGTCGAATGCGTAGCCTCGATCAAGGAACAAGGCCCCGAGTTCATGGATCTATACGGAAGACGCCTCGTGGACATGGCCGTGGATACGATCATCGGGCACCTTTTCCTGCTGCAGGCCTCCTCGGCGTCATCGGAGGTCGAAGAGGCGGCCAGACGGCGCAAGGCCGCCGTCGCCGGCCGCTTCATAAGCAGGACCGCGCCGAAGATCGCATCCTCTGCCAGGATCATCGCCGAAGGCGACAAGTCCACGTTCACGGACTTCGAGGCGTTTGTGGGAAAGACAAGTAGGCAGTAGACAGTAGGGCCACCCCCTCTTGTCATTTTCGAGCACTTCAACCCGGCCGCGGCCTGGCAGGCATGGGGAAAAAGCAGAACACAGAACAAAGAATCCCGGCTATCGCACGGTTCGCGTCGGCTCGGCCAGGCCGGGCGCCAGCCATTCTTGATTCCGGCTTCTGGATTCTGAATTCTCGATTTCCGCCTCATCACCCCCCGCACAGCCGCCGCAAATCCTCCAGTGTCAGCGAATCCAACCGGCCGACTATCTTGTCGGCGGCCTTCAGCTGTCCGGCGTCGTAGGAGTTTGTCACGGCGACCGTTCGCATCCCGGCGGCCTTTGCGGCCTCGATGCCCCAGTGTGAGTCCTCCACCGCCACGCATTGGCCCGGCAGAATCGATTCTTTCCGTTGGGCGCTGAGCCTTTCCACCGCCAATAGGAAGCCCTCCGGATCCGGTTTGCCCTTTTCCACGTGCTCGGCGCAGACCAGCACCTCGAAGAAGCAGCGGAGGCCGGCGTCCGCGAGTATCAACTCCACTTCGGCCTGAACCGCCCCGGAACATATCGCCGCCGGTATGCCGTTTTGACGCAACAGATCAAGGAACTCGCGAACACCCTCTATGATTCGGCCGTCCCTCTTGGCCAATTCCTCAAACAGACGGTTCTTCTGTTCCACCAGCCGGCTAATGCCGCGGGCCGGAGACTTGAGCAGCCCTTTTTTCACCAGGGTCTCGAAGCAGTCGCGGTCGGTCAGCCCCAGATATTGCTCGTAGTATTGCTCGGTGGTCAAGCGTACGCCGAACTGCCTGAGAACTCCGTTGAAGGCCCTTAAGTGAAGCACCTCCGAATCGGTTATGACCCCGTCAAAATCAAATATCACCGCTCTGAACATTTGATGGCACCTTGAGTAATCGAGGGGGTCAGGTGTTTATTATCGTCATTATCATCTTTAACGGCCTTCGATCGCCCCAAAGGGGGTGGATGTCAATATTAAACACCTGCCTCCGGTTGTTGCGCGAAGCTATCTCCCTTCCAACTGGCCCGGGCCCCTTATCGAAGTCCTTATGCCGCCGCTTGCAAG
>Ga0180433_10000848_pt1 | contig 52106 bp, 47 predicted proteins | sample SS_ome_8_FD_132980 | JGI IMG/M metagenome (GOLD analysis project Ga0180433, IMG submission 132980) | Hypersaline lake sediment archaeal communities from the Salton Sea, California, USA - SS_1_D_1 metaG | ecosystem: Environmental > Aquatic > Non-marine Saline and Alkaline > Hypersaline >...
AATTCATAATATTCCTTTTTTAAAAAGAGATAAATATCTCCAATAATTCCCTATTATTCATATATAAAACAAACAAAATAAAAAATAAAGTATTGAGCAAAAATGTATCTATAAGCCTAACAATAAGGAGACTCCAATGTGAAATTAAATCAATTTTTAGTTTTATATTATTGAAATCTTGAAATTTTATTTGCGTTTAATGTATGCTAAGAGTAGAAAGATTTAAAAACCCTTAAAAAAAGGAGAATTCTATGAAAAAACTACTATTTGCTATGCTTTTAGCATTAATAACAATCAATATATCAGCTAATACTGCTACAATTACTTATCTTAAACCATCTCATAATTTTCCAGAAGCATTTTTCATAAGCTACCCCGCACCGAAGAATAGATATAAAGATAGAAAACTTGTAATTTATAAAGATTTAAATACAGATGAATTTTACATTAGAGGAGGATTTGAAGCTCCGACAATGACAATTTTGCCACAAGTAAGCATTAATCGACAGAACCCATTTTCCTCTTTGAACTTAGACATCCCACAACTTTCTAATATTGGGCTAAGCACTAAACGGAGATATAGAACGACAAAAGAAATGCTTCAAAAATATAATAAATTAGGAGAAAAATTAATTATTCTACTTGACCGCTATGAAAAAAGGCTTAAAAAGCTTAACGTTAAAGAACAAACAAAAAAGTCAAAAAAGTGGAAGGTCAAAGTAAAATAAAAACTTATATTTAAAGAATATTTAAAAAGGGTTCCCCATAATAGACAGAGGGAACCCTTTTAACTTACAACTCCTTGCCTCTACACGTTCTATGATAACTAATTGCAAAATGATGCGCATAGTCACGCAATGCAATTAAAATTTTGCCAACATCCTCTTTGATATCAAGTTTAATACCATCGGGAAACTGTTGACTAAAGACTGTCTCTTCTCTTTTTGCCAAACTTATAATTGGCACACCTTCCAATACCCGCAAAACAGCATTTAACTGCCCTTTGCCACCATCAATAAGAACAAGATCAGGAAGATCTTCTTTTTTCTTATATCGACGAGTTACAATTTCTTGTAAAGCAGCATAATCATTCTGCTCTTGCAGAGTCTTGATCTTAAATCGTCGAAACTTATTTTTATCAGGAATCCCTCGTGTAAACCTGACACATGAACCAACCAAATACCTACTTTGAAAATGGGATACATCAAAACAATCTATCGATTCAATAGGCATTTCAAGCTTCAAAAAAGACTGCAACTTCTTATCAATGTCTGCTGAGTACTTATTAACCTGCCTTACCGGAGCAAGGGCCTCAAATACAGCAAAACTGAACTTTTCTTCGCTAAACTTAACCCTGATCGTATGCAAAATAACATCAAGATTATCCATATACTCCTGCAAATGCTTCGATTTCTCAAATTTTAGCGACGTATTACACAAAGCAATCTGCTGTTTTAAACTTTTTAGTAGCGCCTTATGTTTGTTTTTTAGTACATCCTGCGCAAGCTGTAACCTAAATAAATACCCATCCTTATCAAAATCACTTTTACAACTGCCCGCACAAAGGCCAATATGGTAATCTAGGCACCCGTTCTCTATTTTTTTATTGCAAATTCTTAACTTAAAGGTATGGACCAGATATTCAAATACCTTGCGAGCCTGCATTTTATGCAAGAATGGACCAAAATACCGCCCCTTCAACTTCTTGTTCCGAACAAGCTTTATTTGTGGCAAAGAACCTAAAGTAAACAAAATATACACAAAGGGTTGCCCTTCTTTAAGCAAAACATTGTATTTGGGCTTATAATCACGAATAAGCTGCGCCTCAAGCAATAAAGCCTCAGCTTCTGTACCAGTAATGATATAGTCTATTGTATCGTGCTCATCCAACAAAGATTGGACCTTCCAGTCAGAATGCCGTTTTTGGAAATATGAACGCACACGCTTTCTGATAGATTTGGCCTTTCCAATATAAATCACCTTATCGTCACTGTTTTTGAATAAATAGACCCCAGAACTATTGGGTAAAAGATTAAGATCAATCATTTTTAAATACCTCTATTATTTTTTAATTTTACTATTTTTCAAAAAAAACGCAATATTTCTAGATTTTTCTATAAAAAACAACCCTCATGGCTTTTTATAAATATACTATTCTGAATTAAAAAAAACAGTAGACAGTAGACCTTTTGACAGAACAACAAATAAGAAGTAACTTTTTTATGATTCATTCTTTATATAAGCAAGATTGAGAATAAAGAAGAAGATTTTCTAACAAATGGACAAAAGGAATGTTAAAACGTTGAAAACCATAAAACCAAGGATAATCATGGACATTAAAAAACATATATTCTATGCAATTATCTTAACTGCTTTTATAACACCCATACAAGCTATGAGAAAGAAAGAAATTTTACAAAAAAAAATTAGCACAGCTGGCAAAAAGAAAAAGCAATCAGAGTTAGATAAAAGAATAGAAAGCATAGAACTTCCAAGCAGAAAATCAAATGTTATACGTAATAAACAAAGAAAGCTACAACAAGACCAAAATGCATTAAAAAATGTAGTGCAAGACCTCGGTGAATGCAAAGATCTTTTAGAAAGACTAAGAAGGCGCCTTGCTCATGACCGATTAAAAAAGGTCCCGGTTAAGCAAAAAGATACTATTACAAATAATCCAGAACCAATTTTGCCAAATCCAAACAATAACCCTCAGAACGATACCGACAATAGTGATGATAATAGATCATGGCAAAATCGGTGGAACACAATACTCCCTATAGCATTTATAAGTACAGCCACAATTATGGCATTAACATACATCATATATAACAAAACAAACCAAGGACCTGTTATTGGCAAAATAGCCGATAAAACTGATGCAATATTTTTATAAATAAATCAAAAGGTATAACATGATACAAAAAAAATATATATTTTACACAATAATCTTAAGCATCTTTGCAACCAATAATCTTTTCTCTATGGAGATGGCGCTCGTAAAAGAGAAAACCAAGGTACAAGAAATACTTGGAAAAAAGATAGAAGAAAAAGCAAAAACAGCTGAAATAGAGGATTACGCAACAGCAATAATAAAAGAAAAAATCAAAGCATTAACAGAAGAAAATCAAGCGACAGGAAGCCAACAAAAAAAATATAATTTTACATATGAAACAGACAACACAATCAAAAGCTTTATAAAAACAAAAATCCAAGCACATGAGACACCTCTAACCGAAGAGGCGATAGAAAACATAGTAAGTGAATTTACTTCAAGGGAAATCCCAAACTCATCCCAATTAGCTCGGGAAGTAGCGGGACAAATAACACTTGAAACAGAAAGCCCAAAAAATCTCGCATTCTTCACAGAAAAAGGGTATACCGTTGATCAAATAATATTTGTTTGCATCTCACTAAGATTAAGAAATCAAATGATACCACACGAATCTCTCGTCATAGACCTTCTTAGAGCATTAAGCACAGAAGAAAGAAAAAACACAACATTACAAACATATATTGATAATAATATCATACAAGAAAGAGATATAAATGCAGCTAAAAAACATATAGAAGACTACAATGCTGACATAAGAGGTCTTTTGGCTTCTGGGAATATAGAAGTAATAAATAAACTACAAGAAAAAAAACGCTTAGCTGAAATTCAAAAGGAAAAGGAAGAAGGAAAATCAATACCCCCATCATTTGAATTTGTTAGCGTACGAGCTATCCCACCTTCATTCAATAACAACAATGGCAATATTCCAAATCCGCCTATCGAGGCAGCAGCTGCTGGAGGCGGCGCACCTCCTCCAAGCGGTGGATCATGGTGGCCAATAATTATAGCAACCACGACAACATGCATCGTAATGTATTTGATTTATAAAGGGTTAAAAAATAACGATATATCTCAAGAAACTTTTTAAGGAGAAAAAATGAAATATATAAAGTATGCACTTTACACTACTGCCTTTAGTCTTATTGCAACACAAGGCTGTCTATTGGGTATGAAAAAGAAAATAGAACCTAAAAAGAAACAAACACCAGTGCAGAAAATATTAGCAAAGAATATAGATAATAGGAAAAAATTTGATGAGATTGTAGAGTATACCGCAAATAAGATCCACAAAAAAAAGCAAGAATTTAAAGCAGCACCAGGGAAATATGACTTTAAACAAGAAACCCCTTCTACGATAAAAAGTTTTATTAGAAAAAATATAAATATAATTGTAGACAAAATATCTGAGCAAGAAACTGATCAAATAGCTTGTAAATTTTTTGAACAAAACATTCCTTCTTATAATAAAGTTAAAGAAGAAAGGAAAAAAGAAATATATGAAAGAAACAAAAATTATTTCCCCGTAACAGAAGAACTTAAAAAGAAAAATAAGAAAAAAGAAGAAGAGAATGAATTGGAACAAATGCTACAAGAGTTAGATGAACATTGTTCACCAAACTTGAATAAATTCTTAGTTTTAAATGAAATAGAGGGAGCATTTAACGATGAAGATGACTCACGCAGACTTAGAAACCGACGTAGAGGAATTTTCTTGCTAGCTTCTCTTGCATTTTTCACTTACCTCACTTATAAACATCTCACCACACAAGAAAGTTAAAAACTAAAAATTTATTATTTTAATAACGTATAACGATAAGGAACAAAATGAATATCAAAAAATATATATTTTGCACACTTGCATTAACTATCTTTGCTGCAAATACAACTATTTTATCTATGGAAAATAAAAAAATAGTTAAAAAAGAAAAAAAAGAAAAACCAAAAAACTTCCAAGAAATAATAAAATTTCTTGAAAATAGAGACGGCAAAAGAGAAGACATAGATTCTGACATTGAAAAAAAAGAAGAAGCAAAAATTGAATTAGTTGAAAAAACAGGTTATGAAGAACTTATTGACTATGTAAAAGGAAAAATCAATGAAAAAATAGAAGGCATGAAAGGCGCTCAAGATAAATATGACTTTGCCTGTGAAACAAATTACACTAAAGAAAAATTCATAACGGAAAAACTCGAACCTTATATGGATGCAGAACAAATTAAAACAAACTTTACAGACCTAACAATAAAAGAAGAAAATCCGGAATTAGATCAAATTGCAGATGAATTTGTTAACAGGGAGATCCCTCACTCAAACCTCCTTATCAACGAAGTAAAAGAAAATGCGGGCGGAATAGAAGGAGGAATGGACCTAAAATTCTTTACTGATAAAGGATATACCCCTGATCAAGTATACCGCGCATGCCATGTATTAAAAAAAAAGGGTGAAGATATTCCCCATGAAACACTATTAATTGACCTTGTTGAAAAACAAGAAGAAAGAATCAAAGGTATGTTAAAACCAGAAAATGATGAATGGAATGAAAGAGTAAATAAAGCTGGCGATAAAGTAATCAGCATTCTTGCCTCTGGAAATGACAACGTTATACAAAAAGCGGCAGAGTTAAAAGCGGCAAGAGATGGCCAAGAAGACAACAACAACAATGGGTCATGGAATACTTTTTTTAAACGAACACTTTTCGTTACAGCACTCTGTGTTACATCTTATGTAATATATAGATACTTAAAACCTTCTCGCATACGAGGAAACTATCCTTGCACTACTTTTGCAGACGACCTATAAAAATCTTTATAAACCCTCTAAAATGGAGACCTAACTATGATATATAATTCATATCTTTTTTAATTAGCAGCATTAGCTCAAATTAAGATACCTTATAAAAAAATATTTATTTAATCCGTTCTTCCTGAGCCTGTCGAAGGATACGGATTCCTTATAGCTAAGAAAATTTTAACAAAACAGATAAACAACTTTTTATAAGGAAAACTTTAAATATTTTTTTATAATGATTTCACATCCTTCGACAGGCTCAGGACGAACGGAAATTTTAATTACATTAAAAAACAAAAAATATTAGCAACAAAATTAGTTGCTTGCTTAAATCATATTTGAGTTAGATAGCTTTATAATTTATCTAATAATATAAAAACCCCAAAATACAAGGAGGTAATATCATGAAAAAAACATACACCATCATAACAACACTTATTTTGCCAATATTACTATGTAATACCATTTATACCATGGAACAAGTGCCCCTAAAAAAGAAGTATAGAAATAACACCTTACAACCAAAATATAATGAAAATGAAGAACAAGGGTATAACACATTTATAAAAGCTGTTAGAGATAGAGTAAAAAGAGACAAAGAAACAAAAAAAGACTCTACACCAATCAACATGTCTGAAAATGAGATGAAACGATTTTTAAAAAAACAAATACAAGATCAAAAAAGAAATATTTTCCAATTATCAGAACAAGATACTCGACATTTTAGTGGTATGCTACAAGCAAGAGAAACTATGCTTGCAAAATTTCAACAAAAGAAAAAAACAGAAAAAGAAAAACAATCGCCAAGTATTCCACAACACAAGCCTAAAAAAACACCTATTATTGTAGAAACAAAAATAATCTCCCCTCCAAAAAAAGAAAGCAAGCCAACATTTGTCATCTCCTCACCAGAAGATTACCAAAGATGGCGCCAGAGAAACATGGCAACACCTGGGCGCCCTCAAAAAGAAGAAACTCCAACGAATAACGATTTAGACTCACTTTATGAAACATTAAAAATAAATGAAACAATAAGCCTAGAAAACCTCATATACTTAGGATACACAAAAAAACAGGTCGCCTCTGCCGTTGGATTTGTTGGGGAACACAACATTGCAAGCATAACATTAGTCTCAGACTTAATAGAGGAAGCGTGTCGAGGAACTATTGCAGTAAAAAATCCGCCGAAAACAGCCTCGACCAAAGCAATAGATCATGACCTTTCATTTGAGCATCCGGTATACATTATTGATGGTCCGACACAAGACAATATTCCCCCCACGCAGAAAAAAACAAACAATAATCAAACTCAAATAACACAAGAAAGTGAAGAACAACTTTTGCCCCCCATAATAAATGAAAACCCCGCAAATGACGGAATCAATGATGATGAAATGGATAATAACAATGAGGGCCCTGGAATATTTGGTTTTACAAGAAACTTATATTTCAGGCTCGCACTAGCAACAATCATTACATCTATACTCATAAAAAAATTCCTCTTAAAGAAAAAGACCCTACCAGAGGAAAAAACAAAGGAAAAAAACTAACATAATTGAAATATTCACCCTATAACACCGGTAATTTTTATATAAAAATTTACCAAATCAATAAAAAAATCTATAATTTAAAGAGTATTAATTTTAAAGATTTGTTATAGGGTGAATTATGATACTAAAAATAAAAAATGCGTTTCTTCTTATTTTGCTTGGCCTCTTTAGTTTTTTAGGATGGAAAACATATCTCTATTTTTTTGATATAAAAAAACCTGCCGTATGTATTAGCGGCATAGAAGATGACAATTATTATTGTGACAACCTACAAAGCATTATAGCAAGTAATAAAACAGGGAACCTATCTGTATGGCTTGATAAAAAACCTATTATAAGAAACTTTAAAATAAAAAACCCTAAACAAGAGTATCCTTTTGCAATACCAACAAGAACATTAAAAAACGGCAAACACACTCTAAAAATAGAAATAACTGATGAAACTTACAATAAAAACAAAAGAACAAAAAATCTTGATTTTTATGTAGACAATACCCCCTTGCAGGCCGCTTTTGTGAAACCTGAAACAGATTTTAAAGTTCTACAGGGAAGAACACTCCATATTCAATTCCAAGTTAACAAAAAAATAAAAGAAGCTAAAGTAAACGCTCTATCCAACACCTATGAATGCTTCCCCGAGTCACACAACTCATCTATCTATGAAACATTCATCCCAGTACCCTGTGAAGAACCTCAAAATGAGTATCTTTTAGCTGTTGAAATAAAAGATTATGTCGGCAACTGCCTCAACTTAGAAAATAAATTTCAAGTTGTTACCTACCCTTTTAAGAAACAAATTTTAAAAATAAAACAAGAAAAAATAAAAAAAGAAACAGAGCTTGGAGAAGATCAAAAATTCTTGCATGATGCTCTTAAAGAAATCGTCCAAAAATCACCAAAAGAAAAACTTTGGAGAGGCCAATTTTGCTCTCCAATAGACATCTTGCAAACAACTTGTGATTTTGGAACAGTCAGAATAACACAACAAAAAGGAAAATATATCCATAAAGCTGTTGATATAATAAATTCTCCAAAGAGCGTTGTTTGGGCTTCTCAAGGTGGCATCGTTAGAATAAAAAACAGATACGAAAAAAGCGGAAACACCGTTGTTGTAGACCACGGGTGGGGCATTGTAACAATGTATTTCCACTTAGAAGATTTCGCCAATATAAACATAGGAGATGCCATAAAAAAAGGTAATCCTGTAGGAACTCTTGGAAAAACAGGCTACGCAACAGGATATCATTTACACTGGGAACTACGAGTAAACAATATAGCGGTAGACCCAATGCAGTGGGTCAAAGCAAACTTCTAATATCTGATTCATAAAAAGAGAGTAGAAATGAAAAACTTATATAGGAGCCGTTGCCAAAGAAACATGATAACGGCATCAATTGTATCTGTTATCGTCTTTGTGTGGCTATTTTTAATCTACTTCCAGATTCAATCACACATAGATAGATATAAAATATCGCTATCTAAAACACTAAATAGGAATAATATTGTATCCCTATCAGAAAAAAGATGTAAAAATATAAGCCTAGATATAACAAAAATCAAAAAGAACCTAAAACCCTACCACAAGAAAAAAAATATATCCCATAAAAACATTTCAAAAGCATTAAGCTATGCCAGGAAAGCCAACTTAACTCTTAATGCATGCACAAATTCAGAATCTATAACCAAAAATAAATGGTTTATTGAAAACAAAATACGGTATGAATTAACAGGCAGCATGGAGCAAGTTTTATCTTTTTGCCAAAATTTAAAAAACAACAAAGACGCTCTGCAATGCAATGACATTACAATAGAATCGGACAATCAAAAAAGTTGCAATATCACCTGCTCTCTAAGCTTTTTTTCCTTGCAGTCAGCCTAGAACATATAAAGAGGAAAAAATTAGCAAGCATTAAAAAAAGAAACAACCTCGAAAAAAGAAAAAATACAACAATAAAAGCCCTCCAACTTTTTTTAAAAAGCTGAAGGGTTAGGGGGGTGAACAATACATTTTAGTATTGTTCATTTAGGGACATTTTTGATATACCTACCAAACCTGGTAGTGATCCTAACAACCCTTTATATGATTGTCAAGAACAAAATTACTAATAAACAGATAAAATATTAAAAAATACTAACTAGAAAGGAAAAATTTTGTATAAAATTTTTTTAAAAAACAAAAAGAGTAAAGTAATAGATTTAAAACCCCAAATAATTAAAGAGCTAAGAAGGAATTGTAGTTTCCAAAACTTTTAAAGGGCTCAATCTATTACTCCCTCAGTAAGCAGTGCTTCTAACCATACTTCCTTGAAAAGAAACAAGGAGGAGTTTGGCTTCAAAAAAAGAAGCAATATCATTTTCGCTCATTCAAAGAAAAAAAACAACAACTTGTAGACAACAAAAAAAGCAACAACACCAAGCAAGCTGTTTTAGGGCTTTTTCCCTAAAAAAGGATTGCGTATTTTAAAAAACAACAAAAAAGCAACACGCTTTTATGTTACAAGCATTCTAAAGTTTTAGGCAAGAGAGTTGTTAAAAAACAACATAAAATACCAGATAACAAGAAAAACTATGCCCGAAATTAAAAATCCCGGAATATAAAGAGCTCTTATGAAAAACAAAAAGGCGCATATAAATAAGAAAAGAGAGGCTCCAGCACTATACAAAAGCACCTGAACATTACCCCACCCTCTCCTTTGTAGATACATAGAAAAGTGATCAGGACTCCCCCTGTAAAAGGGTATTTTTTTATATGAACGAATTAAAATTAAAGAAACAATCTCTAAAAGAGGAATAGCCAAAATAACAATAGGAGTTAAGTACCCAAAATCATTATACGTTCCCCATGAAAACAAAAATGGAATAGTTGCTAAAAAACCTCCGATAAACAATGAACCCGCATCTCCCAGATAGATCTTCGCAGTAGGCTTATTGAATAAAAAGAAACCGACAAGGGCCCCCAAGAAAGCGCCTAACAATATCGCCAGAGTAGAATGCCCAAGTATTATTGCAAAAACAAGAAACGCTGCCGATGCAAAACAAGCTAAAAGAGTAGCTAATCCATCCATAACATCAATTAAGTTAAAAGCATTAATAACTGACAATATCCATAAAAAAGAAATAGGAATATTTAAAAGATTATTAAAGAAAAAATGTTGTTTAAGATAAAAACCAGCTTTCAAAAAACAAAATGTTGCAATAATTTGCCCTACAAACTTTTGCACAGGACTCATAACAATTAGATCATCCAACAAACCTATAAACAAAAGAAGGGTTGACCCAACAAAAAAAAGAAACATATTGTTTTCGAACGGAAAAGTTAAAGCTAAAGAGGTTATAAATCCAAAATAAACAGCAACACCTCCCAAATAAGGCGTTGGTTTCTTATGAAATTTAATCTTCCCATCTGGAACATCAACCATATTAAATTTAAGAGCAAGCTTCCGCAAATGTGGAATAATATAAACAGTGAATAAAAAAGATAAAAGAAAAGCGAAAAAAAGCTTCATTTTCTTTATTTTTCTTCAGCTACCTCTAAGAAACATTCAACTCTATCGTCAACTTCCCAGTCGTTAAAGCCATCAATTATAAAGCCACATTCAAAACCTGCATGGACTTCTTTGACTGTTTTTTTCTCTCTCTGCAAACTGATTATCTTGCCTTCTCCAACTTTCGTTTTTCCGCGCCACGCAACGATTGTTCCATCTTTAGAAAAACGTCCATCCTTAACAATGCAACCAGCAATAACTCCTACATTTTTTATCTTAAAGACTCGAAGAACAACAGCTTCTCCGATTCTTTTAACTTCCTTTTTAATTTCTTTTTTGCTCTCTGAGAACTCTTGAAGATACTCAAGCAACTTGTAAATAATATTGAAAAGCTTAATGGTTACAGAGTGCCCTTGCGCTAATGAAGCAGCCTTAGATTCAGCTTTTACATGAAGCCCAACAATTTGAGAGCCTGAAATTGCTGCTAAATCGACATCACTTTCATTAATGTCTCCAACGGCAGAATGAACTACATTAAATCCTTTATCAAGCTTCTTAGCTATCTTTTCTAGACCTCCCAATAAGGCCTCCCGAGAAGAATCACTATCCGCTTTCACAATAATATTTATATCCCCTTTAACACCTGTGGCTAAGACTTTTTGTATATCTAATTTTTTTTCTCTTTTGCCAAGCCTTGCTTTTCTATACTCCTGTTGAGACACAACTTCAAAAAAATCTCCGGCCTCCGGCAAACTATTGAAACCTGCAACCTTTACAGGTATGGAAGGCTCTGCAATGCTTACACGCTTACCATGAGAGTTTATCATAGAATTTATTTTTCCAAACGTATTCCCGCAGACAAAAAAATCTCCCACTTTTGCCATACCATGCTGACAGATCAACGTTGCAACAGGACCTCGACCCTTTTCAAGTTTCGACTCAAGAACATAGCCCCTAGCAGAAACATCCTTATCAGCCTTAAGGTCCATAAGCTGTGACTGCAACACAATCATTTCCAGTAAATGATCTACACCTTTCCCCTCTTTTGCAGAGATTGGCGCACAAATAATTTCTCCACCCCAATCTTCTGGCAGCAAGTTGTGTTGAGATAAACCATGCTTTACAGCCTCTATCTGGGCTGGTGTAGCTTTATCTGTCTTGTTGATTGCAACAACAATAGGAAGCTCCATATTTTTTGCATGGTTGATTGCCTCTACCGTTTGAGGCATAATACCGTCATCCGCAGCTATAACTAAAACAACAATGTCTGCAGCTCGCGCACCACGAAGTCTTATTTTTGAAAAAGCCTCATGACCCGGCGTATCAAGAAAAACCAAGCCACCCTGTGGAATCTCTACCTCATAGGCACCTAAATGCTGGGTGATACCACCTTTTTCTTTTGCAGCAACCCGCGCCTTGCGGATAAAATCTAGCAGAGTTGTTTTTCCATGATCAACATGACCCATGACAACAACCACAGGGAAACGCCCCTGCAATACTCCGCCTTCTAATAAAGTCTTTTTTTCAAATTCCTTCTTTTTTTCCTCAACCGGCACTTCCGCCTCAACGCCATAATGTTTTGCTAGGCGAAGAACAACGTCTTCTGCCAAAATCTGATTCAAAGTTGCAACAACCCCCCACTTTAACAGTGTTAAAATAACAGCTGTTGCAGGTTGGCCCAAACCCTCTGCCGCGCTGGACAAACTCATAGCTCGAACAGCAAGCTTGGCATTCTTTTGCAAAGATTTACCTTCTTCTCGCCTCTCAGGAAAAGCCTTAGGCTCTTCTATTTTTCTTGCAGGTCTTTCCTTTTTTTGCAATTTTTCTTTTTGCTGAGACTTTTGCATTTTTTTCTTTTGCTCCTGATCGGGTTTAGAAACGGTTTTTTTTGCCGCCCTGGGCTTTTTAACTAACTTTTTATCTAAAAACGCCTTGCCTTCAGGCGTAAGAACGGCCATATGGCTAGAAAACTCAAATCCGCCATCACTCAAAATAGCAAGCAACTCTTTGGAGGTAGTATTTTTTTCTTTTGCATACTCATATATACGCATCTTAAACTGTACACCTTATATTTTAAAAACTAAAACTGTCTGCCAATACCCTACTCACCCTGATCCTCAGTTAGGTCGACCTCACTTGGCAAGTCTATCTTACCTCCCTCTTTCTTTTCATCAACAAGGTTGATAGAAAAGCCTGTAAGCTCGGACGCTAAAGAAATATTCTGCCCTTTTTTCCCTATAGCAAGGGATCGTTGATCTTCATCCAGCCAAACATTTGCTGCCTTATTGCCAATTATTTCTACTCTTCTTATTTCAGCTGGCTTCAAGGCATCCTTCACGCCATCTTCTCGAGAGTCTCCTTGAGCAATAACATCGATCCTCTCACCCCCAAGCTCTTTCAGGATAGGCTTTATTCTAGCCCCCCCAACGCCGACGCACGCGCCGACAGGGTCAATATTTTTATCGTGAGAGAAAACAACTATTTTTGACTTGTACCCAGGAGCTCTTGCTACACTTCTAATCTCGACAAGCTTCTCAAAAATCTCCGGGACCTCTAACTCAAAAAGCCTAAGCAAAAAGTCACTAGATGATCGATCTAAAACAAGTTGACTCTCGTTTCGGGGTTGAGTTAAAACCTCTTTTAGCAACGCTCGAATAGGATAACCAACAACACATTTATCTGCTGGCGACATAAAGATCTTGGGTAAAAAAGCAAAAACATCTTGAATTTTAACGAGAATGCCTTTTCGCTCGCACTTATGAACAATACCATAAACTATCGAGCCAACCTTTTCTTTAAACTCATCAAACACTGCTTGAGACTCTATTTCTCTGATTTTATTTGCTATAACCTGTCGAGCCCTTAGGACCTCAATCCTCCCAATTTTCCCTTCAAAGGGGAGCCAAACCTCGTCACCCTCTTTGAGTTTTTTGTCTACAAAGTGAGCTTTTCTTACACTGATCTCCTGGTTATCGTCTTGTGCTTTTGAGACAACAGTCTTTTGAACCAGGATAGCAATATCATCTGATTTTTTGTCGTATGTCGCATTTAACTTGAGAGATGGGTATTTTTTTGTGTATGCTGCAAGCATACCTTCGCAGATTATAGAACTGAGAACGGCTCGATCTAGACCTTTTTCTTTCTCTAATTCTTCTATTACTTCAGAAAGTTTCACATCAACCTTTAACGTATACGTAAAAAAATAAATCAACTTACATGCATAAGTGTATCACAAAAAAATAGAAATGAAAGAAATGCCCTCCCTTTTTTAGAAAAACAAAAGCTCTTCATTTAAGATAAGTATATAAATATATATAAATATATATAAATACATAATAGTAATAGGTGCCCCCATTTTTGGTGGATAACTCTCTTGGAAATGCTTGTGAGCGACCTGCAGGAGGTGGCTCACAGGAGTTAGCTGGTGGTGGATAAGTGGTGGATAACTTGGTGGATAACTTGTGGATAACTTTTTTTTGCCTCTTCGCAGGCCTCGCTGGCAAGCCTTTTTCGGCGAATGTGGATAACTTTTGCTTCTATTTCGTGCTATTCGAGATATTCCAAAAAGTTATCCACCACTTATCCACCACTTATCCACCACTTATCAACATTACTGTTTGATTATTTTGTTTTTGAGAGCGCGAGTTTTATGTCGTTTATGAAATTTTCTAGCTCTCTGTTGTTTCGCAGTATGTATGCGGGATGGTATGTTGGGATTATCGTTAGGCTGTTTTGTGTTATTATTTTCCCTCGAATTTTTGTTATTTTTGCGTTGTTTTGAAATATTTGAATAGCTGATGATCCAAGAGTGCAGATAATTTGCGGTCTTATGATTTTTATTTGCTTGTGTAAAAAGAGGCTTGTGCATGTTTTCGTTTCTTCTGGGAGAGGTTTGCGGTTTTTTGGCGGCCTGCATTTTACGATGTTGGTTATGTATATATCTTCTCTTTTTGTTCCTAGTGCTTCTAGTACTTTTGTAAGCAGTTGGCCTGATCTGCCAACGAATGGGCTCCCTTGTTCGTCTTCTTTTTGCCCTGGGCCTTCTCCTAGGATCATAAGTTTGGCGTTAGGGTTTCCTTCGCCAAAAACAATATTAGTTCTACCCAGTTTTCCCAAGGGGCATTGTGTGCAGTTTTTATGTGGAGAGTATATTTTTTCAAGAAGCATTTGTTTGTAGTTTTTAATATCCATCTTTATTCCGAGTGTTTTGTGAAAAAGGCTTTACAGTAACGCTTGTTTAAGGTTAAATGTATGGGTTCTTTTCGGATAAGTCTAGAAAATAATGTTTTGATTTTATTTATAGGGTGTAAAGCTATGGAATGTTTCAAGGCTCGCTTTTTGAGTAAGTTGAAAGAGTTGGATGCACTATGTTTGCCTGTTGGGGGGTATGCTATAGCGGGAAGTGGTCCCCTGGCTATCAGGAATTTGAGAGATTCTGATGATGTTGACATAGTTGTTTGTCGGGAACTTTGGAAAAAGCTTTTGGTTAATTATGTTCCTTATGACAATGATCATATGCAGATAGGGCGTATTGAGGTTTGGAGGGACTTTATAAATTTGACTTACAAATTAGAGGAGATTGTGCGAAAGGCCGAGCTTATTGAGGGATACCCTTTTGTGGGTCTTGAGGATACAATTTCTTGGAAAAAATATCTTGGTCGAGATAAAGATAAGGAGGACGTTCGCCTTATTTCACTTTATTTGAAAAATAAGAAGTAAAACAAAAAGGGCCGCAAGATTGCGGCCCTTTTTGTTTGTAAGTTATAGGTTTAGATATTGTGTTAAAAAAAGTATCCAGTCGTGGTTTAGTGAGAAATTTAGTTTTCTGTATGAGAAGTATATTCTTCGTGTTGGGAAGTAGATCGACAGCCCTTTAGCTTTTCGTAGATTTTTTCCTGCAACATTTTCAATCATCATGTTTTCTATTGTTTTACACCCCTTATTGAGAAGGTTGATAAGCAAATTTTTATATTTTTGGTTCTCTTGGGGGTTGTTTAATTGTATGTATTTTGAGCATGCTATTAAATTTTTATAAAAGTGGTGAAGGTCTATGAAGCTTGGTTCGTCAAAATGGGTGCAAACGAGCTTGTTTCTGCTAGAGGCTATTGCTTTTTTTACCGAGCGGTTTCTTTGGTTTTTTAGGCAGTAGATAAGTGTTTTTGCTACTTTGTCTATATTGGCTTCTATTTCTGCAAGCGATTTTAGCTTTATTGCTGAAAGAGTGTAATCATTTGTTATTTTGCTATAGGTTTTTTGGTAGGTTAGAACTATATGTTTAGCAAATTCTTGGGCTGTCATGGTTGCGGTTAAAAAGGGTTTTAGTGTTTCTATGTAGTTCCATCCTGTTCCGAGTATAACTTCCTGTGATCCAATCATTATGTCGGCATATTTTTTTGCTATATTTGCCACTTCTATCATTTGCATTAGGCATGCATCAAAGCCTATGAAGTCAAACTTTTTATTATTAAGATATGTAGAGCATATTTTTGAAAAGGCATACTCTAGGTCATGATTTGTGAGGTAGTTTCCTGTTGTGTCATCCCAGCATATTCCTCGTGTTTCTTCTTGTTTTGCGTTTATAAAGTCAAAAAAGCCTATGCTTCTATCCAGCTCCACTTTGTTTATTTCAGGGTTGAAGGTAAAGAGATCTGTCAGTTTTACTACGCGACCTTTTCGAGGGTCAAGAGCCCCTGTTCCATGGTCCCATAATATGAGGCCATAATGCTTTGCGGGGAAATTTGTTATGCCCCATTTGCAACATGAAACGAGGGTTTCAGGGTTGCCGCTGTCCATTCTTTGGGATTCTTTGTCTTCTGCGTTAACATGAAGAATTTTGTTTTTTTCTATGTAATATCTTCTTGTAACTTTTCTGTTGCCAGATAGTTTTATATCAAGATGAACGACAATATTTATGTGTTTGCTTGAGCCTATGCGGGCCATTTGTTTTATATTTCTTACTGCAAAATTTCGTAGGTCATTATCTGCTGATATGTAAAGGATAAGGGTCCATTCTTTTCTTTTCTGGAGTTTTGGAGTTTTTGTTTTTACAATAGGGACCGTTGATTCTTCCAAGAAGTCTTGGTTTGTGCTTTCTAGTAGGGTGTTTATTTGGTCAAGGATGTCATCTTCAACATGGACATGAGCTGTTGCTGATAGGTTGAATATCAGTGCAAACAAAAGTATAATTTTTGGTTGGCTTTTCATTGCGTTCATTATGGAACTCCCTTTGTAACGTTAACTTTGATTTTATTGCCCCTCAAAAAAATCGTACGAAAAGATTCGTTTTTTTTCAATAATTTTGTTTTTTATATTTAATAGATTTGATGATAAGGGCTTTGTTGGGTTTTTTTGCAAAACAGCCTATCTCTTTGTTTTGTCTTTGTCTTAATTCTGTACAATAGTGCCAGTGCAAATGTTAAACCAAAGCTCAGTTGGAAATTTAAAAAAAATATTTGTAGAGGATTATAGAGTGTCATTGAAAAGCAAACAAGGGCAACGGTATAAACAGGGTCAGGTTTTGTGTTTAAAAAAGGGCAAACCTTAAAGAGGACAAATGCTGAAAAGGCTCTTAAAAAAGATACGCTTGGCCAGCTTAATAGAAGGTATATACATGCAATTAGGAGAGCTATAATTTGTTTTATAGCAAAGCAAACGGGTATGCTTTTTAATATGAATTCGCAGATGAGAAGGAACAATATGAGGTGGAGGCCTGATCGAGCTAAGAAGTGTAGTATTCCCCAAAATGTAAATTTGACTTTTAAGGTATTAGAGAGCTTTTTGTTATTATTTCTATTCCCAAGAAATATTGATGAGAATAAGGAAAAAGAGAGAGGGGATAGTCTTTTTTTAAATTTGGAGTGTATAGCTGTTTTTTTGTCGTGAATCCATCTGGTTAGTGAATAAGGGGGTCTTTTTATGAGGGTGTAATCAAGTGATTGTTTAAAAAGGGTTGTAGAGATTCCTTCTTTCATAAGGTATAAGTTAAAGTCTTGATTGTTAGGTTTTTTGATGCGAATGTTCTTTATTTTTATTGTATCATCGACCTTTATGTTAGGCATTTTTTTTAAAAAAATTTGTAATCTTTTCTTAAAAGGGCTCCCGTTTGGCGTTAACGGTGTTTTTTTTTGGGAGGTTTGTAGCTGGATTACGGATGTATATAATTTGCTTTTTATTTTTTGTATGCTTTTTATGGATGCTATTATGTCTATTGTTTCTTTTGAAGAGTTTTTATAAAAGTTTTTGTGTCGAGACTGTATGTTGAGCGTTCTGAGTGCGCCAATATAAAAAATTATAATAAGGGGTATGGTATATAGGGTGTTTTTAGGTTTTTTATTGTAAAGGAATGATACAAGCAATAACAAGAGAGTTATGGCTAATGTGGCTAACAAATTGTATTGATTGTATCCCCAGAAAATTCCTGCCATTAGGGATATTGTTGCCAGTATTATTTTTTTATTATTAAGAGAGAGGATTGTTTGTTTGGGCACGGTTTTTTCTATTTAGTATGTAAGTTGTTAAAACTAAGGCTTTTAAGTCTATAATATAGTTTATTATAAGGTATAATAGCGAATTAGCAAAGGGAATCCTTAGTTTAGCATTTTTTAATTTGATATTTTTTGTTATATTTTATATTCACTAGTTCTTTTGATTTTTTAATAACATATGGGATGCGGTATGAAGATGTTTAATTTTTATTGTTTATTTATTATTTTTTTAAGCTTATTTCATTGTATTGATGCAAAGAAGTATAATAGCGTTTGGGTCGCATCGAATAACAAGGCTGGGGAGCATATGGTTTCAAAAAAAGAGGTTTCGGTAAAAAAGAAAGTTTTGTCTAACGGGCTAACGGTATTGGTTCGAGAAGTGCATAATATACCAAAGGTTTCCATTCAGCTTTTTTATAAGGTTGGCTCAAAGGATGAAAGAACGAAAGAAAAAGGGATTGCGCACCTTATCGAGCATATGGTGTTTAAAGGGACAGAGAAGGCCTCCGAGAAAGAAAAAGAAAATCTTGCCAAGAAGGAGAAGGAGTCTCTTTCTGAGGTTGATATTAACTTTTTAACTAATAAATTGTCGGGTGACTGTAATGCTTTTACCTCATATGATTATACCGGTTATCTGTTCAATTTTCCAACTCATCACTGGAAAGAGGCGCTACCTGTTATGGCAGATTGCATGTTAAATTGTGCTTTTAAAGATGACCATCTCAATTCTGAATTGAAAGCTGTTATTCAAGAGCTGAAGATGTATAATGATCATTTCTTTAGAAAGCTTTTTACTCATATGATGTCTTCCATTTTTTTGGATCATCCATACAGGAATCCAGTTATTGGGTATAAACAGGATGTGTGGGAAGTAAAAGGAAATGACCTAAAGAAGTTTTATAAGAAACATTATGTGCCAAATAATGCAACTTTGGTCGTTGTTGGAGATGTTAACGCAAATGAAGTTTTTGATTTGGCGCAGAAATATTTTGGAGCTATTCCTGTAGGTAAAGACTATAAAAAGGAAAAATTTTATTTAAATGAGGATATTGCGGCAAAATCTGTTGTAATGCAGCGAGATATTAAGCAGCCATTGGTTATGCTAGGGTATGTTATTCCTGGAATGGAGGAAAAAATAGATCATATCTTGGATGTTTTAGAGTTGGTTCTAGGAAAAGGAAAAGGTTCTCGTTTATATAGAAAAGTGGTTGATGAAAAGCAGTTGGCAACGTCTTTTGAGTCAGATTCTTTAAGGTTATTTGATCATGGTTTATTTTTGATTTGGTTTGAACCTAAAGATATAAAAGATGTTAATAAGATAGAAAAAATAATACAAAATGAGATTGCTTCTATTGTTGATAAAGGTTTATCTGACAGGGAGATAGAGCGGGCTGTGAATCAGTCAAAAATGGCTTATTATTCAAAGCTAGAAAATATGCAATCGCAAGGGTATGATATTGGAAAATATTTCTTGGCGACGGGTGACGAAAATTATGCATTAACGTATTTAGACAGATTTGAGGGTGATATTAAAGCTAATATACAAAACCTTCTCGCCCAATATTTTAGGCCGGCTATTACGCATAAAGGGGTTGTGCTGCCTTTAGATGTAAAAGAGAAGGTTGAATGGAATAAGATACAAAGCCGTTCAGATAAAAAGGACTCAGAGGTTTTATCTGAACGAGTCCGTAATACTGTTATAGAGAAACCAAGGTATGCGTTAACCGTAGAGATTAAAGAAGCAGAGAGGTTTGGATTTCCTAAGTCAAAAACATTTATGTTATCAAATGGTGTAAAAGTTCTGTATTGTAATAATCCAAATACACCTAAAGTAAACCTAATATTGGAGTTGCGAGCGAAGTCTTTTTATGACCCGCAAGATATGCAAGGGTTATATAATTTTGTTGCGAGTGTTTTGACTGAAGGAACGAGGAAGTATACTGCGGCAGAGCTTGCAGATGAAATTGAAACAAGAGGCATGTCTTTGTCTGTGTCTCCTGGCTATGTTTCCATGAGCATGTTGCGTTCTGATTTGCCAAAAGGAATAGAGCTTTTGGAGGAAATACTGAGTAATCCACGGTTTGATGAGAACGAGATAGAAAAAACACGCGCTCAGCTGTTAACAGATGTAAAAAATTTTTGGGATGATCAAGGGAGTATTACGGGGCAGTTATTAAAGGAAAATATATATAAAGGTCACCCCTATAGTAAAAATGTAATAGGGACAAAAGAGTCTATACAGAAGATTAAAAAAGGGGATTTGATTGCTTTTTATAAAAAATATATTAGTCCTTCTGGTGCGAAGTTTTCAATCGTTGGTGATTTGCCCCCAGAAAGTGAACTAAAAACTATTTTAGAGGGAAAGCTTGCTAAATGGAAGGGTCCTGAAGTTAAAGAAATGGTATTTCCTAAGTTAGAAACAACAGCGAAGGAATCTGTAGATTTTTATATTAACAGAGACCAGTTGTATTTAGCTATGGCAAACCTTTCTGTAGATAGAAACAATGATAATTATGATAAATTGGTATTGTTTGATCAAATTTTTGGCGGTGGAGCTTTACATAATATGTATTCAAAATTGTTCCAAATAAGAGAGCAAACTGGTTTATTTTACAAGATTTTTGGATCATTAACTCAAAACTCTGGAGAGCAACCAGGCATAGTTCTTATTCAAGGGGTTGTTTCTCTTGATAGGTTACATGAGGCTGAAGATATTATAAAAGAAACGATAGATAGTGCTGCAGACTCATTGAAAAAAGAGGAGTTGGATCAAGCTAAGCGCGCTGTTTCTAGTGCTTTGATTAATAACTTTGAAACAAATAGGCGAATAGCTTTGGCGTTTTTATTTTTAGATAAGTATGGTTTTGCGAAAGATTATTTCGATAACAGGGCTGCGCAACTAGAAGGAATAAGTCCTGATGAGGTGAAAGCAGCCGTAAAAAATGTTTTACATTCGGATTCTATGATTACCTTGCGTGTTGGAAGAATAGGAAAAGAAAATAAAGCTTAGTGCATCGATGAGAAAGGATTTTATGAAAAAAATATTAATAGCGATTGTTTATATAGGATTACTTCCTTTTATGTTTTTAGATTGTGCTCCTAGAGGGTGTTCCTCTGGGTGTAGCTGCTCAAGTTGTTCTTCAAGATGCAATTGCTCTTCAGGGTGTAATTGTTCAGGTTGTGGTTGCTCTTCAAGGCGACCAAAACGATCAAATTGCCATGCGGGGTGCCACTGTTCATCCTGTAAGTCTGGTAATTCTTCTTGTTGTCGGCCTTATGGGTACGTTCCAAAAGGCTGTGAGTGTATATTTAAAAAGAAAGTAAAGCAAAAAAAAGAAGAAAAAAAACTTTCTAACAAAGAAATAATCAAAAAAGAGTATAGTAAAGTTGCAGCAGGAGGTTGTTCTTGTTGTTCCGAAAGTTGTTGTGGTACTGGTTGTGGTGATAATGCTGATCTTTCAAAGCATATAGGGTACTCTCAAGAGGAATTGAAAAAGATACCGGAGGCAAATTTGGGCCTTGGATGTGGACATCCTGTTTCATTAGGTGAAATCAAAAATGGTTATACCGTCTTGGATCTTGGTTCAGGGGCCGGTATTGACTGTTTTTTAGCAGCAAAAAAAGTAGGAAAAACAGGAAAAGTTATCGGTGTTGATATGACTGAGGCTATGATAAAAAAAGCCCGAATTAATGCAAAAAAGTATGGTTTTAAAAATGTTGAATTTCGCTTGGGGGATATAGAATCTATGCCTGTGTCTGATGCCTCTATTGATATCATTATTAGTAATTGTGTTATAAACCTTGTAGACGATAAATATAAAGTATTTAAAGAAGCATATAGGGTTTTAAAGCCTGGTGGCAAAATGTATGTTTCTGATGTTGTGTTACTGGGGGATCTTACCGATAAGCAAAAAAAAGATACAAAACTTTTGTGTGCTTGTGTCTCGGGCGCTCTGTTAAAGAGTGATTATGTAGATAAATTAAAAAAGGCAGGATTTACCGTGAAGATTATGGGAGAAGATACCAAAATAAGCAAAAAGTGGTTCAATAGGACTGATTTGCCTATAGAAAGCATGAAGTTTATTGCTTTTAAGAAATCATAGTTTTTTCGTTTATTGTATGCGGATTTGTTTTTAAAATAAGTCCGCATAGTCTTGTTGTTTGTTTCACATAGAAAACATTGCGAGTGTGGGTATTTTTTATTTGCAAATTTTATCTATTTTGGTATCATTATACTTTATGAGTTATTTATTATCTTTTCATTGGAGGTTTATTAATGAAAATATATAGGTTTTTTTCTATATTTTCTCTTTTTGTCTATTTTGTTTTTTCTAGTTTTTATATCTTTTGTATGGAAAAAAAGACTAATCGTAGGCGACATATTCAAGGTAGAGTAGTATCTATTTTTGAAGGTGGCCCTGCAGAAGAGCGAAAATTTCAGATAAAAGTTAAGGAAGAAGCTCAATATCGGTTGTGTGCCTCAAGTATCTGTGAAGAAGAAGAGGCGAAAATTCGTGTCAAGGATTACGTTATTTATGACTTTAATACAGGTAGAATTGTCCGTCATATACAAGATGAACAAAGAATAGGGAAAAAGCGTAAACGAGATCACAATGACGATGGCCGAGAAAATTTTTCAAAATTGCAAAAATATAATGATCTTGTTGAGAATAAAGATATTGTTTATCTGGTTTCTGCAGAGGAAAACGCTTTATTTAGGAGTTCTACCCAAAAAAACAAATATGCTGAGATATTAGATTTGCGAATAGAGGAAGATGATCGCATTTTTAAGATATATCTTAAAAAGTTTGCAGCATTAATTAATAAAGAAAAAGGTGAGACTCGTGCTGTTGTTTTTCCTTTTATCGCTACCAAGAAAGAGGTGAGTCGTTTTCTAGCTTTTCTTAAAAGGATTGATGCTGAAAAGAGGCACTTGGAATGTCTTTATGAGGGAGAGTATGAAAGAATTACATCCGGTCTATCTGAAGCAATACGACATGAATGTATAGATAAAGGCGATTTTAATCGTATAAAAAAAGTTTGCGATTATTATGGTTTTTTTGAAAAAGCTTTAGCGGATCTTTTAGTAACATATGACGGTGTTCCTGGTAGCATGTTTAATTTTAGAGATGGTAGAGAAAATATGTCACCAAGTAAGCTTCCTTTGATTCAGTCCTTTAAATTTAAAACCACTGAATCTTTAGATTTTTATAGAGAGCCGAGAAAGGTTCAAAGTCGAGATAGTGATTTTGAATATACCGTAGAGAGAGGGACAGGAGTAAGGGTTCCCGGGAGAGTAAATATAAAAGATTTTATTGAAAGTGGAATAATTGATGAAGAAATCATACAGCTTGCGGGGAGAGTCCCTCAATTTGACGATTTTATTACATATGCATATTTAATAAATTTAGAAAAGTTTGATCGTATTTCTTCTGCTCTTATATTAAAGCGAGACTTAACGCAATATGTTGTTGGCAAGGCGGAGCGTGGCGATTTTAATACCTGGTTTGATCGATTTAAAAAGAAGTCAAAGTCTATTGAGTTGATTAAAATATTAATTTGGGATCATGTAAAAACGGTCAAAGTAAGAAATCAAACAGGTTTTAGAAGTTATTGTGCAAGTATTAGAGAAGAAAACTTGCTCAAAATGGCGTTGCGATTAGAGTGTTATTCTCGATTTGGACGAAATGCTGATGGTATCCCTGTTGCACTCCTTAAAAGGAAGCATGCTGATGCGTATGGACTTACAATTAAATTGGATAGAATAAGTCAAAATATCCCTGAAGGATACAATATACATGTATTACTTAATAACTTTTTGTATTTGGTAGATATGATTCCTGGGTTTGAGTTTTATAGGTACAAAGCAAAAAGAATTAGCTTATGCTTGGATGCGAATGAATTGAATTATATACCAGAAGCTTTACTTTATAATAAAAGGCTGTGTGAAAGATTAATAAGAGTGACATTGCGAAATAATTTTATAAATATATTAGAGAGCAAAAATACCAAAATGTCACATTTGCTGACAGTGGAGAAGATTGAAGTTGTTCGTAATTAAAAAAAAAGGGGGCCTGCAAGCCCCCTTTTTTTATGGTGCTTTTGTTGTATAATTTTTTATTTTTTCAATGGATGCTTGTAAAAGTTGTTGTTCTTCTGCATCAAGAGATGGCTCGATGATTTTTTCTATTCCTTTTGTTCCAAGAACAGTTGGCAGGCTTATGCATATATCAAATTTTTTGATGTATGTTGAAAGAGGTAGAACATATTTTTTATCAAAAAGGATGCTTTCGCATATAGCAGAAATGCAAGTTGCGATACCAAAATAGGTTGCTCCTTTACATTTTATTATCTCGTAAGCCTTGCCCCTTGCTTCGCATAAAAATGACTCTAGAGTTTTTTTGTTCATGCCAGGGAATTGCAAAAGGGGCTTGCCGGCAATTAAAGTTGATGACCATGCAACAAATTGTGAGTCGCCATGTTCTCCAAGGGTGTATGCGTGGACTGCTTGGTCAGCGACTTGAAGTTTTTTTGCTAAAATTCTTCTGATTCTTTGTGTGTCTAAGAAGGTTCCCGTTCCAAATACTTGATTTTTAGGTAGAAGAGATGCTTGTTGGGCATAATAAGTCATTATATCAACAGGATTGGTTACCATAATAAGGATAGAGTTTGGACTTGTTGGGTGTAATTCTTTTATAATTGATTGGATAATCCTTTTATTTATTTTGAGAAGTTCCTCCCTTTTTTGTCCTGGTTTTTGTCGTGTCCCTGCACAAATAATAATTATTTTTGCATCTTTTGCGTCCTTTATATTTCCTTGTTTTATTTTTGATGTTGTAGAAAATGAAAGAGCATCAGAAAGATCTAATATTTCTCCTTCACATCTTGTTTCATCTAGGTCAATGAGTGTAACTTCTGCGACTATGTTTCTCAGGATTAAGGCATATGCAGTTGTTGCGCCAACAGCGCCGGCACCAATTATAGCTATTTTAGTAGTGGTCATCTTTAATTCTCCTGTGATTTTATTGCTTTTTTAAAAGTTAGTTTGATTTGATTTTATCATGATTGTCTTTTTGTAAAAACAAAAGGGCTATATTGTGAGGGCGAGGCCCTTTTGTTAATGTATATTGGTGGTTGCAATTATTGTAGTTATTTTTTTTGCTCAATTAATATTTTCTTTTTTCGTTTAAATCTTTTTATTATATCTGATTGATGATTTCCCCTAGATTAAAATCAAGGGGATTTTTTAAGTTTATCTCTTAAAGAGGCTTTCGTATTATAAGTTACTGTTTCATAGTGGGAGCTAGTGTTTTCATTCCTCCAGTTTTAAAAAATATTTTTCATTTACTAAACATTTTTCATTGCCATATCTAAAGAAAGGGCCCTTAGCTGGTTGGATATGGTAAGGATTAGACTTATGTGATTTTATTGCATATCTTTCATTGCAAATAAAATGTGTGCCTTTGTTAGAAGTTTTATCTGAAGATTTTTGTATCTTAAATTTAAGATATTTTTTCTTTAATAAAAGCGAACTTTCATTTACATAGCTTTTTGTTTTGCGGTATAATGAGTACTGGTGAGTGTGTGAAAAAACTTTATTTTGGAGAAAAAAATGGAAGAAATGGTAATTGTCTATATAACAAATCCTTCTTTGGAGAAAGCTAAAGAATTAGCCAAGCATTTGTTGAACAAGCGGATTGTCGCTTGTGCTAATATTTATCAATCTAATAGTATGTATTGGTGGGAGGGTGCCATTGTTGATGAAGATGAGTATATTATGGTTGCCAAGACGGTTGAGGAAAACTTTGATGTTTTGCGTCGTGAAGTTTTAGAACTGCATGATTATCAAATTCCGAGCATAATAAAGATACCTGCAATAGCCAATCAACAATTTGTACAATGGATTAGAAGTGAGGTAAGGCTTTAATGTCAAAAGAGGGCTGCAAATATATCTATTGCTATAGGTGAGCAAGAGGTGCACACTCTGTATCTTCTTATTTCTAAATAAGCTATCTCAGGGACAGTTTTTTATTCTGTTTTCGTAGTGTTTTTGATCGTTCTTATCGTAGTATTGACAGACTTTGGTGCGCTTTTATGAGCCAACTTTCATAGAAAAAGTTTTCTTGATTCTTTCTTGTTTTTTCCTTACATTTTTAGGTATTAATGGCGGGAAGCCTCGCTTTTTTAAAACCGAGATGAAAGCCTTTACTTCCAGCGTTTTTTTTGATAATATTTCAATGCTAGGGCAGGGCATGCCCGAAGTTAAGCCCGTGGAGACAGTGTAAGACCCCTTGGCTGTTGTCTGTGAAGCAGGAAGCTCTTCTTGAAAACAAGATGCACGGGAATTCATTCCCGTGAGCATGTTACCAGCTTTAGATTCCCATTTGAACGACAACTGCCTGGGTTAGGGGATTTTGGAGATAGGTATTTTGGCAACAATTGTAAGCCAGAATTCGAGGTTTTGCAGCGGTTATCAAAAACCAAATAAATATTGTTATTTAAGGGGGTCTTTTTAAGGCCCTTTAATTCTTATTTAATTTCAATCATATTTTTTTTGTCTATATGAGTATTGAATTCAGCAGAAAGTTTTTTTATTTTTTTTATCATTTCTTTTTTCTCTTCTCCTTCTGCTTTATTTACTTGCATATTTGAGATCAAAAGTGGAATAAGCTTTATTTTTTTTATGCCAGTTTTATTTACAGTAACGAGAAACAAAAAAGATTGATCATTCCTTAATAATGAATCTACCTTATAATCATCTACAAAATCGCCGGTATCATACATAATTAGTTTGTCTTTATAGACTTCAACTCCTTGGAAAATATGCGCGCTATGCCCATGGATAATGTCTGCACCAGCGTTAATTATTTGATGAGCAAAGTCTTGAAACTCTTTTGGCGGTTGTTGCCTCATGTTTGGCCCCCAGTGGATGGTAATAATAAGAATGTCGACATTTTTCTTTGCTGTTTTTATATCATTCTTTATTTTCTGTATAGATCCAATTTGTATGAAGTTTGTGCCAGTTTTTTCTTTTGTCGCAGCCCATGCTTTCGGGTAGTCTGTGTAGCCGATAACTCCGATTTTTATGCCGTTTTTTTTAATCGTCACCATCTTTTTTGCCATCTCTAGGTTTTTCCCTGCGCCTACATGTTTTATGCCTGCTGCATTGAGCGTTTGTATTGTTTCAAGTAACCCTTCTGTATCAAAATCTAAAATATGATTATTGGCGAGGTTAACAACATTAATACTAGCTTTAGTTAGAGATTTAACCTTGTCCGGAGTTGCTTTAAAATTGAACACTTTTGGTATTTTTTTGTTGCTATTACTGAGTGTTGTTTCAAGATTTATAATGTTGATATCTGTATTTTTGAGTATGGGTAATATATTTCCCCATGGATAAGCATAATTTGTTTTATCAATTCTCTTATTAACGAGTCTCCCAAGCATGGTATCACCTGCAAAACATAATATTATATTATTTTCTTTTTTATGGTTTCTATATTGAAGAATAATAGCTATAATGATGATAATAACCATTAATGTGATATATGCAGTAGCGATTTTATTTTTCATCCTTTTTGCACCTCTCTCTATTTTTATCGCACACAGTATAAAAAATAATGCTCAAAGATAAAATAAAAATGTTAAATAACTAAAAAAACTGCTTGTTATAGATTGTTATAGTTTACCATAAGAGCTTGAGTCTGTAGTTGTGTTATTAGAGCTATTTGGGGTAGATGTTGTTCCATAGGTTTCATTATCACTATCACTACTTTCTTCTTCATATACCACCTCGGGTAATTCAAATTCCTTATTTCTTTTTTTTCCCCAATTAGAGAACCAACTACTAATTCTGTTTTTCCCTCCAAATCGTGTTGTGGCAATATTGTGTGACAATATGAGATCTTCATATTCTTTTTTTAAGTGCAGATATTTACAGCATACAATGCAGCAACAAATACAGGGTAAAATACATGCTACGGGTATACTTAATGTACTGAGTATTGCCCAAATTACTAATGGCGTAGAGATGGTTTGTGTTTGAGAGTGTTCATTGTTGCATAGTATTGTGCTAAAAAGAAGAGATAATATAACTTGAGCCATTGCAGGTGAGGTTGCTTTTTCTAACAGGTGTGTGGTAGTATCTAGTGTTTTTTCACAAAGGATAGCTAGTTTTGATTGTTTTTCTTTTTTTTCAGAGATAATTTCATGTATGACATTATAAGTTTTCTTTTTTATAGTTAGTTTTGGTTGTTTTTCTTTTGTAGATTCTAAAGATAGATTATCTGATATTTCTAGTTTTTGAAGTTGTTGCACAAACTCATCTTGTATTTTTTTTCTTTTTTTTAGGAAGAGCTTTTTTTTGCAAGCTTGCATGGATGGTGTTGCAAGGATATGGAATAACAATATTGTTATTATTGCATAGCTTAGTCTTTGCATATATGCCTCTCATTAGAAAAAAGTGTAAATGTGATGTGTCGTGTGAAAAATACCAATTAACTCAAATGTTTTTTAAGAAGCTCTTGGATAATTTTTGGGTTACCTTTACCTTGGGTTTTTTTCATTGCTTGTCCAACAAAGAAGCCAAATAGACGATCTTTTCCGGATTTATAGAGCGCAACATTTTTAGGGTTTTCATCAATAATTTCTTTGACTGTTTTTTCTAATTCTTCAATTGATCCTACCTGTTCAAGCCCTTTTTCTTTGACAATTTCTAGAGGGTCCTTGCCTGACTGGGCAACTTCTTCAAAGACTTGTCTTGCTGCTCGGTTGTTTATTTTTTGAGTATCAAGTAATTCTACTATTTTTGCTAAACGTGTAGGCGTTACCTTACACTCAATGAGCGATATTTTTTGATCCTTTAAGTAGCCAAGAACGTCTCTGAGGACCCAGTTAACAATAAGTTTACTTGGGTATGTCTCATATGTATTTTCAAAATAGTCTGCCAGTTCTGAGTCTTCGACAATTATTTCTGCTTCATATGCAGATAATCCTTTATCTCTGATTAGGCGGTCAAATTTATCATAAGGAAGTTCTGGCATTATCTTTTTTATTCGTGATATCCATTCCTCATTTACTTCAACTAAAGGAAGATCAGGCTCTTCAAAGTATCTATAATCAGCACTTTCTTCCTTGGACCTCATAGGAGCTGTTTTTTTGTTTTTTGTATCCCATAAGCGTGTTTGTTGTTTTATGGCTTCTCCGCGCCCTAAGCTTTCTATTTGACGTACAATTTCATATTCAATTGCATCACCAATAAACTTAAATGAGTTTATATTTTTTAATTCACATCGCGTGCCAAGTTGGCTATCAGTTTTTAGTTTTACTGATATATTTGTGTCTGCTCTAAATGCTCCATCTTCCATGTTTCCAGAGCAAATATTTAAATATTGTACGATCAAACGCAAGGCTTTTAGGTATGCTTTTGCTTCGTATGAGTTTGCTATGTCAGGATAACTAACGATTTCCAGCAATGGTGTCCCTGTTCTATTTAAATCAACGAAGCTTGAATTGCTAAATGGAGCATGGATATTTTTTCCCGCGTCTTCTTCCATGTGTATCCTGATAAGACGAATCTTTTTGATGCTGCCATCTTCAAGGCGAATTGGCACATATCCTTCAGAACAAATTGGTGGCTCACTTTGGGTGATTTGATAACCTTTTGGAAGGTCAGGATAAAAATAATGTTTTCTGGCGAAGCTTGATATGTTGGAGATAGTACAATTGGTTGCAAGACCTGCTAAAATGGCGTTTTTAACAACTTCCTTATTTAAAACAGGTAGTGTTCCAGGATATCCAGCACAAACATCACATATATTAGTGTTTGGCTCTTTACCAACAGCGTTTGAGCATGGACAAAAGATCTTGCTTTTTGTGTTCAATTGAACATGAACTTCTATTCCAATGTTAGCTTCGTATTTAGGATAATTATCTAAAACAGAAAAAGTTTTTGATGGCACTGATGCCCTTTCTGCTTGTTTTTACCGTTTTTATTAATTTAAAAGAATGAACGGCAGTGGTTTTACATTAAAGCTCTAGGCATACGTTTAAAGATAAGAAATTACCCTTTTGCCTGGCCAAAATTCATTTACAACGTTAGATAGATTATATCATGTTTTTTTAATTTTGTATTGATTTAATGCAAAGTTTTTCTCTTCGTCTAGAGTAAGAGAAATCTTGAATTCCTTTTCTAATTGTAATATTGCGTCATATTCTGTGTGAGTGATATACCCAAATACTTCTTTGCTGACGACCAGTTCTATTGATTCCCCTAAAGATTTTTCCAGAAGTTGTGTTTTTAGGTCTCGCAAAAGTAGGAATGTTTCTGCTTGTATAGATTTTACTGTGCCGGAGCCATGGCAATGAGGGCATTTTTCGGTTAATTGTTGTGTAAGTGTTTTTCCAGACCGTTTTCGGGTCATCTGTACAAGGCCAAATTCTGATACTTTTAGGACGACGGACTGAAATTTATCCGTTTCACGTAATATTTTCTCAAAAGTGCGTATTAGTTGCTGTCTGTGAGAAGGTACTGCCATGTCGATAAAGTCAATAACAATTAATCCGCCAATATTTCTTAATCGTAGTTGCCGGGCTACTTCTTCAGCTGCCTCAAGGTTTGTTTTTAAAATAGTATCTTCTAAGTTTTTTTTCCCTACAAATTTCCCTGTGTTAACATCTATAACGCTCATGGCTTCTGTTGTTTCTATAATGAGGGAGCCTCCAGATTTGAGCATTACCTTCTTTTTAAGAGCTTGTTCTATTTGTTTTTCTATATCATATTTTTCAAATATGAGAGGTGGCTCTTTGTAAAGTTTTACCTTATGAGAATATTCAGATGCTATGTGTTTTACAAACTTGTAGATATTTTTTTGTTCTTCTTTGTCGTTGATTATTATTTCTTCAACGTCATCATCAAGATGGTCTCTGACGACTTGTAAAGAAAGGGTTATGTCTTCATGGACTTTTTCGGTAGGTTCGGCTGTTTTTATTTTTTTTTGTATTTCTTTCCAGGTTGCAAACAGAAACTGGAGATCTTGTGCTATCTCTTTTTCTTTGCGGTTTTCTGATGTCGTTCTAATTATTGCTCCCATACCTTCAGGTAGATTTCTTGTTACAATTTCTTTTAGCCGCATTCGTTCGTCTCGATCAGCTATTTTTTTTGACACCCCTACTCGTGGTATGTTTGGCATAAGCACAAGAAACCTTCCGGGCAAGGTGAAGCATGTGGTAAGTTTGGCCCCTTTTTCATAAATGGGTTCTTTGCTTACCTGCACCAAGATTGATTCCTCTTCTTTTAAGATTTTACCTATATCAAGAGATTGGTGTCGCTCTCTTCTTTTTGGTGTTGTTTCTTTGTCAGTATATTCGCTAATTTTATCAAGAGCTAGTTCTCTATCAATTTCTGATATATGAAGAAACCCGGCCTTTTCTTGGCCTATATCTACAAAAGCGGTTTGAATGCCTGGCAAAACTTTTGTTATGATGCCTTTAAAATAGCTTCTCTCTAAAGATCTACCTTCATGCGAGTCAAAGTAGATGTTTTGAAGTTTACCATCTTTGATGATGGCAATTCTTGTTTGCCAGTAATTTTTACTTATAATAATTTTTTTCATATCTCCCTGTTCTTATATAAAAAAGTTTTGGGAAACTCCTTTTTTATTAATATAACTAATATTGTGATTTATTAGTAGGAAATTGACTAAAAATATGTTAGAATGCCGCAGTTATCTATTTAGACGAAACAGTATTGAAACATTTTTTTTTAACAGGAGAAATGAAATGAAAAAAAATTCTTTCCTTTTTTTAGCCGTTCTTGTCGGATTGTCTGGGTGTGTTTGCAGAAAAGATAAGAAAGCAAAGAAGCCTAAAGCAGATAAGAAAAAGATAGAAGTCATGGATCAGGTAAACATCCCTGTAGCAGGAGATGAAATCACTAGCTATTTTGACGATAAAGGGGTTAATTTAGGCGAATTTGTTTTAGTAGAAGATGAAGAAGTAGTAGAAGCTCCAAAAAAAGTAGATGCAGATAAGGTAGAAGTAGCAAAAGCAGACACAAGTGTAGATGCAGAAAAAGAGATATCATTAGATGATTTTTCATGGGTGCAAGAAGTAGAAAATGAAGAAAATAAATTCAAAGCAGTATATTTTGAATTTGATAAGTATGATGTTAAAGAAGAGCAGCAAGAGGTTCTTGAAAAAGACATAGAAGTAGCTAAGAAGGTTATTGAAGAGGGTGGAGATCCTACAATCGTAATTGAAGGTAACGCCTGTAATGCTGCAGGAACAGAAATCTATAACTTAGTATTATCAGAAAAACGAGCAAAAGCAGTTGCTGATAGATTTGTTGCAGCAGGTATTGATAGAGAAAACATTAAAGTTGTTGCTCGTGGTCAAGATAATCCGGCCCTTGATGGCAAAGGGACTCCTGTTGATGGTGGCAGAGATGACCAATGGCTCAACAGAAGAACTGAAGTGAAGATTGTATATAACTAATCTTTATTCCAGTTAATAAAAATTGAAGCCCTGTATGTTTTTTGCATGCAGGGCTTTTTTTATGATGGGGAGTGGTTTAAGTAGTTAGGGTGTTAATTGTATTTAACGCAAACTCGACCTAAGTAATAGTCTTAAAAAACAGTAAAAAGGCGGCCCAGCCGTTGGCCCTTACTTCGATGCGCTCTAAAGAGCTACTCAGTATGAGACGACGGTTAGAAACCGTCTTTTTCATTAATACTTCTTTTGGCTAAACTAAAAAAATAAGCCAACCTTGTTTTTAATTAAAGGCATTTTTTGAGATTTGAATTTTCGAATTCGCCTTAAAATAGTTTTAATATGAGAAGAGCTTACTTGCCAATGCAAAATTCTTTAAAAATGGCATCCAAACCTTTTTCACTTATTGTTTTACCTGAAAATTCTGAAAATGCTTCTAATGTGTCTTTGAGGTGGTATGAGACAATTTCATATTCTATTGGTTCGGTAAGCATAGGGCGTATGTCTTTTAATTTTTTTTCAAGTGATAAAATAAGGTTGTATTGGCGTTTATTTAATAAAAATGGAGATTCTATACTTGCAAAGAGCTTCGTTGTTTTGTTCTGTATTATTTGTTCTAGTTTATCTATGTTTTTGTTTGAGATGGTTGAAACAGCGATTTCTTGCAATGGAGAAAGTTGATTTTTTGTGCTTGAAGAGATGTCTGCCTTATTGCGTACGAGTATAATTTTTTCTTTACTAGACTTTATGATATCTGTATATACTTTTCTTTTTTCTTTGCTTATCTTTTTTGATCCATCATAGATGAGAATAATTAAGTCGGCTTTTTTTGCTTCATCAATCGACCGTTTTATGCCTTCTTGCTCAATAATGTTATCTGTTTGCCTTAGCCCTGCGGTATCAACCAGGGTGATAAAGTTACTTTCTTGTGTTATTCCGGCTTCGATAGAATCTCTGGTAGTCCCGGCAATACTTGTGACAATAGCGCGCTTTTGATTAAGGAGGGTATTAAATAATGAGGATTTGCCCGCGTTGACCGAGCCGATTATTGCAATCCGTATTCCCTGTCTGATTTGGGTTTGTTGGTCAAATGTTTTTTTTGCCGTTGTGATGTTTTTTATAACGGCTTTAAGAATTCCTTGTATCTGTTTTCCAAATTCCATATGTTCTTCATCAATAAATTCAAAGCTTGCTTCAGATAAAGCCAAAGCTCTGACCAATTCTTTTTCTAGTTTAGTTGCCCAATCAGATAAGCTTCCTTCCAATTGAGACAGAGAAGATTTCAGGGCCATTTGTGTTTGCGCATGAATGAGTTCATTAATTGCTTCTGCTTGTACAAGATCGAGTTTGTTGCTTAAGAAAGCTCGTTTGGTAAACTCGCCTGGTTTTGCAACTCGTGCACCATGTGTAATGGCTATATTGATAATATCTTGGATGATAAAAGGATTATTGTGGCATGTTATTTCAACGGTGTCTTGCCCCGTAAATGTTTTTGGAGCCTGCATAATAAGAAATAGTACTTGGTCTATGTTTTTTTTATTAGCATCGACAACCCAACCATATTGTATGGTATGGGATGGCATATTTGATAAGTTTTGTCCAGATGAAAGTTTGCTTAATTTTGTTGCAACAGTAAAAGCGTTAATTCCTGTCATTCGCAGCAAAGCTATTGCACCGCTACCTTTTGGCGTGCATTGTGCAATGATTGTTTCTTGATCTGGATGCAGAATCGTGTCCTTGATTTTCTTTTGCATTAATCCCCCATTTTTCCCTTTTTTTATGTCTCTTGTTTGCTTGAAAATATGACGTTGAGGTTTCTTAATGATTTTTTAAACCTATATCGCAAAGTTTGCATAAGTAAGAACGCTAAGTTTTTAAAGAGCATTGTTTGTTGTTTTTTATCTTTTATCAATGGTGCATAGAAATTAAAACTCAAGTTTTTTTGTTTTGCAATAGTTGCAAACTTAACATTTGGTAGATTGAATTGAATTAGGACATTTTTTGTCCAATTTGTTGCTGTTTCTACCAATTCTTTTGACCAAAGTTCTCTTTCTTTTGCTATTATATTTTCAGTTTTTGGTTCTCTTTTTTCTGTTGGTTTTCTTGTTTTTGGTGTTGTTACTTTTGTTGTGGCTCTTGTTGTCCTTGGTGTTGTCGCCCTTGGCGTAGTTGTTCTTCTTGTTGTTACCCTTGTCATGGGTTGTCTTTTTTCTGTTGGTTTTCTTGTTATTCTTTTTTTCTTATCTGCGGCTTGCACGCTTCTTTCTTCAAAAAATATGGCGATCTTGGCTGGTTTTCTTGTAAAACCAAGGAAATTTTTTTCTTCTACCTCGAGAACCTTAATGGAGAACTCCTCTGGTTTTCCTGCTTTTTCCCAGCTTTGTCTCACCGCTTTTTCAATTGATGAGCCTTCTTGTATAATTGATTTCATTTAAAAACCTTTTCTATGCCCTTTTTATATCTCTATTTTTACACATTACGGAATAAATTACCTTATCTTCAAAAGTGGTACGTGAAAATTGGTATATATGCTGATTTAGTAGAGATAATAAGGGAACGTGTGTTAAATATTAAAAATTGGAGCGGGAAACGGGGCTCGAACCCGCGACCTTTGCCTTGGCAAGGCAACGCTCTACCACTGAGCTATTCCCGCGTAAATCAATTTTATCACCACCTCTTTAGTAAAAAGTTTACTATGAGGAGCCGATTTGTCAATATTTGAAGGCTAAATATTATTGTAAGAGTTTCTTGCGTAATTCCTTATTTTTAGCTTTACTTAGGATAGTAAATCTAGAGAACAAGTCAAATTTTTGAACAGAAGGTGCAAATGGTTGATTATATCAAGGGATCGATACAGTCGGTCAATGATGATTCAGTTGTTGTGGATATAGGAAATCTAGGATTAAAGATCCATGTACCCCTTCCATCAGCATTTAAGGTTGAAGAAGAAGCTAGCCTGTACATATATATGCATTGGAATCAAGAAAATGGCCCTTCACTCTTTGGATTTACATCTGAATTAGAAAAGACCGTATTTTTGCTTGTTATCACCTGTTCAGGGGTAGGCCCTAAGATTGGTCTCTCTGTATTGCTAGATCTGGGCCCTCAGGCCTTTTTAGAGGCTATACAGACTGGAAATGATAAGGCGTTAAGTAAAGTTTCTGGCATAGGTGCCAAAAAAGCAGAACAGATGATTGTCCAGCTGAAGCATAAGGTCGCAAAGCTTGCTAAATCTGGTATTCTCAAGTCATCTGGAGGTACTATTGGCAAAATGCAAGAAGTTGCGGATGTTCTGGCCTCATTGCATTATTCTCGGTTTGAGGTTAATGCAGCTATGAAGCATCTGAACGATGCTCATACAGGCTCAGATCAATCATTTGATCAACTTGTCCGCCATGCTTTGTCGTTTCTGTCTAAAAAAAGTGTTGCTCGCTAATTTTTCTTTTTTAACTTTTGTATCTTTTTACAAATAGGTTTATGTCCATGTATCCAATCATGCTTCTGGCATTTGGTTGAGCAGTAATATATTTTTTTGCAGGCGCTACATTTTTTTAGATTATTTCCTTCTATGCCACATACGTTGCATGTAAATCTGTTGGTGATTTTTTGTGTGTTTTTTTTCGCTCTTTTAAGTTTTCTTTTTAGACTTTGATTGTCTCCAGGATTATATAGAGCATTTTTTTTCAAGGAATTGAGGGTTCTATGGGTTTTTGGCATAGCTAGTGACTGGATTCTAATTGTTATATTATTGCCAAAGGTAAGATTGTCGTTATAAATTTTTTGTATATTTATATTTTGTAAATGTTTTTTGTATTTAGAAAATATTTCATGCTGGTAGGTTTTTCCTTTTTTTGACGCTATTTCTGATATAATGAGAATTGCAAAATTTCTTACGCTATTTATGTATTCTTGATCCTTTGGTGATTTGTTTTTTTTGAGTGATGCTTCAGTGTAACGTATTGATAGTTCTATTATTTTGATTGTTTCTTTTATAGCAGGTTTATTGAGTTTTTTTATATTTTTAAATATATCATTTAATATATATCGAACCGGTCCAAGGCAACATAGGCAACTACTTTTTTTTATTAGATATTTTTTATAGTGATGTAGAGCTGTGATAATATCCTTTTTGATGCCGCTTTTACCTTTAGAGTAGATTTTTCCTATTGCAAAATGAATTCTTCCTTGTGTGCTGTGTTCATTCTCTAAATCATCTATACAAGTAATTTCTAATGCTCTTTCCATTTCTAATGCTTTTTCAAGATGAGTAATAGCTTTTTTTGCAGAGGTATTGTCTTTAAGGAAACAGTATACGCCCAGCTTATAGTGTGCATATACTTTTGCTTTTCCTAGGTCATTTTTTGCCGATGTACTTTGTTTTTTTATTTCTTCTGGTGTTGTTTCTTCTAAATAATTTAAGGTTTGCAATATGTTTTCAGCATACTCTTTTGCTTTTTCAAAATTATTTTGTGATTCAAGGAGTAATAAGGTATCCAACATCGTCAATATTTTTACAATTTTATTAATATCTTGATTGTTTATTTCATGCATGAATTCTATTGTTTTTGGTCCGAATGTATTATGAATTTTAATTAGTAAATTGTATAAAAAATGCTTTGCTACCCAATATTCTTTATATACTTTGTATTCTTCTCTATCTATTATATTTTCTAAAATTATTATTGTTTTATTTTTTTTGCCTCTATTATAAAAGTTTTGGGCTCGTTGTAATTCTTTAATAAGCGCTTTTGGCGTTTTTTCTTGTTGTTTTGCTGTATTTTGTGTTCGTTCATCTTTGTTCTCCATCGGCAAGATATTGCAGATTGTCGTCATCGATAAAAGGAGTATAGTTATATTTTTTTTCATGATTTCCTCCACTAATATTTATTTTAATTTTTCTTTTTTAACCGTTTTATTTTTTTACAAATAGCTTTATGTCCATGTTTCCAATCATGTTTCTGACAGTCAGTTGAGCAATAATATACTTTTTTGCAAGCTCCACATTTTTTTAAATTATCTCCTTCTTTTCCACATACGTTGCAGGTGAATCTCTTTTTGATTTTTTTCATCTTTTTTTCTTGACGCTTAAAGTATTTTAAGTCTTTTCTTTTTTCTTTATCAGGTATTAATTTTGGTGATAATGCTACTTTTTTGTAAAGAGCTTTAGTGTTAGGGGAGTTTATATGTTTTATATTTTCTAGATAAAATGCATACTGTTTATCTTTTTTTTGTTTATCATACATTTCTGATAATTGCAGAAGGGCTATTGTTTGCAAGGATTTAATGTATTCTATTTCATCTCTAGAATACTTGTTTTTTTGTTCAATTACCTCTTCTATGTATTCTATACATATATTAAAATGTGTTTCTGCATTTTTTTTATCTTGTAATTCTAAATGTATTAACCCTATATTGCAATTACATCTTGCTTTTGCAAGGAGACAGTTGGTGTTTTGAAGAATTTTTTGTTGATTAAGGAGAAACTCATGAGGGTCTGTTTTTTCGGTAAACAGACTATAAATATTTGAAATTTTAAGAAGAGCTTCCATTTTTATTTCTTCTTTAAGGTTATATTTTTCGGTTAAATAAACAACTGTCTTGAAGCATTTAAGAGCTTGTTGAGGGAATTTTTTTAGTTGAAAGTGAATTTTGCCTAAATTAAAATAGGTATTAATTTCAATTTTATTAAGCATTTCTTTTTTTGCGGTATCTAATTTTGTGATTGTTTCTTGATATGCGTTGAATGTTTTTATTTTTTGTTCAGAATAATATCTAACATATGAAATATTTTGTGCTCCACTATATTGCAAAGAAAGGTTGTCCATAGCTAAAATTTTACAGTATATGTTACCATTTTGCTCTACTAGTTCATGTAGGATGTTTTTTGCTCTAAGTTGATCTGACCTAGTGGACCTTCTTTGTTGCAGTAAAGAAGTTAGGTTATATTTTGCTTTCCAATACCCTTTTATTCCTTTGTATGTATCAATTTCTATTATACTTTCTAAGACTTGTATAGCTTTTTTATCTTTGCCTCTTTTTTGCCATTTTCTTGCTTTATTTATTCTGTTTGTTACTTCTTTCTCTAATTTGGCTATTTTATTTGTCCCTTTATGCTCCATTGCTAGAGAGCTGCAAGCCATTGTTACAGACAAAAGTAATAACATTATTTTCTTTTTCATGATTCCTCTATTAATATTTTTGTTTTATTTTTTCTTTTTTAATTGCTGTATTTTTTTACAAATATGTTTGTGCCCATGTATCCAATCGTGTTTCTGGCATTCAAGAGAGCAGTAATAAATTTTTTTACAGGCGCCACATTTTTTTAAATTGTCACCTTCTTTACCGCATACATTGCATGTAAATCTATTTTTTATTTTTTCCATTCCTTTTTTCTTTTTATGCATTTTTTTGTAGCTGTTGCATCTTTTTTCTTGTGTGAAGTTAGGGCAGTTAGCACAATAAGGACATTTTTCTGTTGGGTAGGCTTTTTTATGTAATTTTTGTATATTAAAATCTTCTATATGTTTTAATGTTTCCTTGTAAAATGTTGATTGACTACCTTTTTTCTTTTTAGAATAGATATTTGATAGCTCAAGTATTGCTAGGTGATTTATATTTATCGCCTCATTAATGTTTTCTTTAGAATATTTATTAGTTTGTTTGATTATTTGTTTTGTGTGATTAATACATGAGTTAAGGTATTTTGTTGCTTCTTCTTTTTGCCTTTGGTGTAATAATATAATTCCAATGCTATAATTAGCTTTTGCTTTTTGAAAAATATAACCAGTATGTGCCAGTATCTTCATATAACAAGTCAGAGCTTCTATTTTTTGTTCAAGAATAGCATATGTTCCTGCTGCTATTTGAAGTGCTTCTATTTTGTTTTCTTCTTCAATATTATATTTTTCTGTTAAAAAAATAACCATTTTAAAATATGCAATAGCTTGTTCTGGTTGCTTTTCTGAAACACAGCTGTGGCCTAAAAGAAAATAAGCAATAACAGCAAGTTTTTGTAATATTTTTTGTTCTTTTTTTTCTAGTTTGGTTATGATTATTTGATATTTTTTTAATGTTTCTGTTATTTGTTTTAAGTAGTACTTATAAGTATGGGTATTTTTGGCGCTATAGTAGCGCTCAGCAAGAATGAACATCGCTGAAATCTTGATGAATATATTTATATTTTGTTGTATGATTTCATCTAATAGATATTTTGACCTTAGTCCATCTCGCATAGACTCTTGTTGGTGTAATAAACAAGCTAAATTAAGCTTTGCTTCCCAGTAAATTGTCATTTCTTTATATTTATTAACTTCTGTTACACTTTCTAGAACTTGTATAGCTTTTTTGATTTTGTCTTTTTCTTCTAGTTCTTTTGCTTTATTTATTTTAGTTGTTATTTCTTTTTCTAGTTTTATTATGTTTTGTACTTGTTTTTTTCTATTTTCCATTGGCAAGATGTTGCAGACTATTGCCAAAGATAATAGCAGTATAGTTATATTCTTTTTCATGATTCCTCCATAAAAATTTTTTGTTTTTTCTAATAGTAATATGCACTATATTAACATATGGTGTTGCTTTAGTCAATTGTCCCTTTCTTGACGTGTTTTTGAGCAATAGAAGGTACTTGTTGTTGGTCAATAGATGGGCATTTTACCTTCTTTTTTACACAAAGTATTTTTTCTGATTCATACCTTTGTTGGTTTGCTTTTTTTCACCATCCTCATGTTTAATCTTTGGTTTTTCATGATAAATGATTTTATCACAATATTTTATGCTTTGGAGGGCATAATGTTGTGCCTGAGAAGTTTCATTTTTTTATTTATATTGATTTGTTAGCCGGTTTTTTTTGATCGTTATCTTTTGCCAAAGGGTCTAGTTCCGAGTATATATTTCTCAACGTTTTGTTATTCATAGTTAATGCTTTTATTCGAAGAGATTTTTCTCGTTTTTGACTTTTCCTGCGAACTTTTTTGATTTTTAATAAAATAAGCTCGTTTAGGGTGTGATCATTTTCATGTTTTTGGGAGATGGGAAGCTTTCTTTCTAGGATTAAAAGAGCGTCATTGTATCTATTGAAACGAACAAAAGCATCGGCTAAATTAAGGGCATATTGTATTGTTTTTGGAGGAGTATATTCTTTTTTCTTCCATGATGCTGTCTCCATTGCTGATATATTAGATAAGGTAAAAAGAGGTAAAAATGTAATACATAACTTTTTTAACATTTTTTTCCTTTAATTTTGTTGTGTTTTTATTGAGCGTTTACCAGCACTATTTTTGTTATTTTTTTAAACATATTCTTCCCCCAAGTTTTTTATTTTTTTATGTATAAATAGAATAATCACATCCTATTGTATAGGTTAAAAAGAGGTTGTCAACTGCTTGTTTTCTATTTGAAATGTTAATGTTTTACTTAATCGATATTTTTTTAAAGGAAGGATCTCCTGGAGGTGGCTTTTTAGGAAATTGGGAGCGGGAAGCTTCGGTCTATTCATGCTGGAACAAAGACCATGGTCTTTGTTCCAGCATATGCTATTAGTAGAATCGAATTTTAAGGTTAAAACTTAAGAATGATATAAATCGTATATTGCTGCTTTTTGAAAGATAGTGGATGTACTAAGATGTTTTTTTTGGAAAAGGATTAAGAGGGGGCTATCTCTTAAAAGTCTTTTAATCTTGTTTTTTTTGTTTGTTTTTTTGTGGATTTTTCGTGAAAGCTTTATTCTATGTTTTCTTTTCTTTATAGCAGCTAGGATATTTGCGGTTATGCTACACAGCATAAGTGAGCAGATTACAAGTATTGTTTTTTTATACATTTTTGCCCTTTACAAAAAATGTGAATAGTTTATTGTTTTTTGTGATTTATTAGTTTGTTTTTTTATCATTATCTTTAGCGTCGAACTCTGTATGTATATCTTCCAATTTTATTTTTTTCTTTGTTAGTATTTTTACATGAAGAGATTTTTTTGTTTTTAACAATATAAGTTCGTTTAATTTTTTATCTAGACTTTGCTGAAATGTTTTATTAAGGATCTGTTTTCTCAATATTGCAGGTGTTGGCAATGTAAGATGTCTACAGGTTAGTATGGTACTTGCTTTTTTTAACATATTTTTTCTCCGTACCATTTAGATTTTAATAAATAACCTTATCCTATTATATATTGTAAAAAAAGGCTGTCAATTACTGCTGTTTCTGTTTAAAATGTAGCCTTTTTCTTCAGTCGATTTTTTTTTAATATATTCTTTTTTTCGAAGGGAGTGCGTCCTGGAGGGGGTTTAAGGTATACCCTTTTTTTGAAAAAAATGTATACTATTAATTGATAGAATATATTCCGGATTAAGTTTGATTGCGCATTGAGCAATAGTATGTGTCATGCGTTTTTCATTTTTAATAAATCTTACTCTTGGAAGGAGACTAAAATGGATTTATTAATGATATTAACCAGGATAAAAATTGCTTTGGGACAGCCCTCAGTATTTATATTTTTATGCGTCGGTATCATTTTGACCTTTAAGTTACGTTTTTTGCAATTTAGAGGTATATCACGCTTTTTATCATTCTTAAGAGAGGGGATGTCAAAAACCAAAGATGGTGGGAATATAAAAACAATTAGTTCATTCCATGCCATGTTTGCTGCTATGGCGACAACGTTGGGTATGGGAAACATTATTGGTCCTTCAATTGCTATTATATTAGGGGGTCCGGGAGCTCTTTTTTGGTTGATAGCCTATATGTTTGTAGGGGGCGTGATTCGCTTTACTGAGGTGACATTAGCATTGCAAACAAGAAAAAAAACTGCTGCAGGGGATATTATCAGTGGTCCTATTCAGTATCTAAAGCTTGTTAGCAAATATATTTCAGCTTGGTATGGGGGAATCATAATTATTCTTTTTGCTGTTTGGTCGGCTGTTCAGTCAAATACACTCGCAAATATTATGTTTAAAGAAAGTGTTCCTAAATGGATCGTTGGGCTTGCTCTTGCTACTATTGTGATGATTGTTTTACATGGAGGGGCAAAGCGGGTTGGTTTAGTTGCAAGTAAGTTGGTACCTATTATGTGTTTTGCGTATCTTTCTTTTGCTATATTAATTATTTTCAAGGATATTGCAGCGCTAAAAAATGCATTGTATCTTATTTTTTCAAACATCTTTTCAGTGCGTGCCGTGGCATTAGGTTTTGTTGGCGGAAGTATGTTTACTGCAATGCGAGAAGGAATTTATCGAAGCATCTTTATCACAGAAGCAGGATTGGGTACCTCATCTATTCCTCATTCAATGTCCGACGTTAAAAGGCCAACAGATCAAGGATTGCTTGCAATGTACTCTATGGTTGCCGATGCCTTCTTGTCGTTTATATCAGGACTTCTAGTTATTGTTACTGGTATTTGGGCGACGGTGACGCAGCCGGATGCGACTTTGGTATATGAGGTATTTAAAATGAATTCTCCTGTTTTAGGAAAATTTGTATTAATATTTAGTGTATCGTTATTTGTGTTAACAACTATCATTGGGAACAGTTTTAATGGAACACAAAGTTTTGCCACATTTACTAAGCATAAATATTTAGAAATATATAAAATATTTACAGCCGTTGTTATTTTTACGGGAGCATTGGTTAAGGTGCCTCTTGTGTGGGCGTTGGTTGATGTTGTTATCACTTTTGTGGCTGTGCCAAACGTTATCAGTTTGGTGATTCTAACGTTTAGAATGCCAGATTATTTTAAGATAAAAGGTAGCAATTAAAAAAAATAAAATAGAACGAAAAAGCGGCCTTCTTTGAAAAAAGAAGGTCCTTTTTTTTAAGTTGAATCCTATCTTCTTATGGGGTATGATCCATAAAGATTTAAAGCGTCAAATCAAAAAGGAGTTTCGAGATGGAAAAAGATTCTTATGGTTAGTTGTATTTCCTGTGATAATGTTATTTTTTCACACTATTTCTCCTATGAAAAAAATGCAAAAAAAGCGAATAAAAAGGAACGTTCATAATTTTGATAAATATAAAGTAAATAAAGAGCTTATATTTGCTTGCAAGAAAGGTGATTTTTCTAGAGTTAAGGAATTAATTGATAAACATGTTTGTAAAGCTGCAGAAATAGGTGATGAGCAGACGTTGAAGTATTTGTATAAACAAGGGGCTGATATCACTGCAATAGATGAAAATGGAAGGAGTCTTTTGCAGATAGCCCAAGATAATGATGCTGATCTTGGAGTTATACAATTTCTTGCGTATGGATTTATTTCGATTGAACGAGATGTGAAGTGATGGTTATTTTTTTAAAACCAATGAAAAAATAAAAAAGAGGCTACTACAAATAATAATCATGGGGCCAGTTGGCAATTTAGTGATATAAGCAGCAAAGACTCCGAGTGCGCATGAGGTTGCTCCTACCAGTAGGCTGAAGTATGTATATCCATACAGATTTTTACTTATATTTTTACTTGTACAGGCCGGAATTGCAACCAATGCTGCCGTCATAAGTCCACCGACTATTCTTACGCCTAAGGCGACGACACATGCAATACATGCCAGATATATAAATTTATACAATAGAACATTGGCACCTTCAACTGCTGCCAGGTCCTCAGATATACTTGCAAGGACAATATAGCGTAAGATGAATCTAACAATAAAAAATATGGCAATTGAAATAACCGCTGTTACGGTAGCCGTGTAGAAGGTAATTTTTGAAATATCTCCGATAATTGCAATATCTATCTCTTCATGTTTTAAGAACAATAATGCAATTGCTACTGATGAAGAGAATACAATTGCGGTAACAGATTCGGTCGGCAACTTTGTTCTTTTTTCTATGGCCCAAATGAGGATAATTCCAAAAATAAGAAATAATAGTGCTCCGATAGAAACATCAATACCATATACGAGAGCTAAAGCAATTCCCGGTAATGTTAAGTGTCCTAATGCTCCACCCATCAGAGACATCCTTTTTGTAACCATAAGGGATCCGATATAGCCAGCAATGCCGCCAACAAATGCACTTGTTATAATTGCGGCTAATAATTGTTTACTTGCCAAAATGTCTATGTTCATAAATTTTTGCTCCTAATCCATATATTTTTTCTAAATTTTCTTTGGTTAGAATCATTTCAGGTTTTCCATAGCAAAGTTCTTTTTTATTGATACATAGCACATCTGTTGCGTGTTCCCATACAGCATGCATATGGTGGGTTACCAAAATCATAGTTATTCCATGTTCTTTCCATAGTTTGTGAAGTAATGTAAAAACTGTTTCTTCTCCTCCTATATCAATGCCAGTGGTTGGCTCATCAAAAATAAGAACTTGAGGATTATTACTTATGGCCCATGCAATAAGCATTCGCTGAAACTGCCCAGTTGAAAGTTTTTCAATTTGATGGTGTTTTAAGTTTAAATCAAGTCCTACTTTTTTCATAAGTTCTTCCGTTCTTTTGCCTGATATGTTTTTTAAAGATAAAAATTCTTCTACTGTTAATGGCAATAGATATTGTTTATTGATATGTTCTTGAGGCGGAAGATAACTAATTTTTTTTTCTTTCCAATCGATAGTCCCTGTATAAGGTATAAGCCCTAGCAGTGTACGAAGCAGCATTGTTTTGCCGGCTCCATTAGGCCCTAAAACTATAAGGACCTCATTTTTTTTAACCTTAAATGATATATCTTCCAAAACCTTGTTACCATCTATGGTTACTGAAAGATTTTCTACAATAAGAATATTTTTTTCCATAATCCCCCTTGTTAAAAGTCTCTTTTTACGATACTTTTTTGCTACCTTTTTTGTAAAGCATTTGTTTATTTTCCTATTATAGTTTATGGTAATTTTGATATTAACTTTTTTGTTTTTTTACTATGGGACATGTAAATGAAAAAACAATTTCTTTTTTTTATGGTTATTATGGGGGTAAGTGTTTCTTCTCTGAGTATGGATTTAAAACAAGAAATAAAAGAAAAAAAAGAGTCTCGAGGAAGTCGTGCTTTTACAGAAATGTATAATGTCTATATGGATATAGATGAACAAGAAAGAGATAAAAGATTGGAGTTTGCTTCTGATAGAGTATTGGATGTTTGTTTTGGTTTTGCTAAGCAAAAAAGTGATATTATATCGATTGGGGGATATGGTCCGGTTAATTTACTGGTGAATTTTGAGGCTGTAAAAAAGGATAAAAAATTTTTTAGAGATAAGGTTTTCAACATGTTAAAAACAAAGTTTGAATCTCAACAGTCATTTGCAAATGAGTACAATGGAAAGACTGTGTTATTTGAAGAAGATGTTAACGCAAGGCTTGTTGTTAAAGAGCCACTTTTACAAGATATATTGTGTTTAGGGGCCTTTATCGCCAATGAAAATAATAAAGAATTTAAGGAGGTTTTGAGTAAGGTTCTTACATGGATTGTTAATTGGAAGTGGATTCAGGAGAAGTTTATTTGTAAGCCATTAAAGGATGTTGAATTTATTGAATCTGAGATTGAAATGAGAGCTACAGGAGATATGCTTTTGGATCCTCAGGATGGTAATAAATTAAAAAAATTGAAATCAGAGTTGGATATAAAAAAGAAAGTACGAGAAGACAGTACAGATATTGAGAACTAATCAGTAATCTTTAAGACTTCCTTTTCTTTTGTATGCATTTTTTCATAATCAGTAACGGTTTTATGGTCATATCCAAGCAGATGACAGATACCATGAATAAGAAGTGTTTTTATACGTACATCAAGGCTTACATTTAGTTTTTTTGCTTCTTGTTGTGTATATTCCAGTGATATAATCATGTCACCTAAATTTTTATCATCATCAGATGCTGGCTTAATTCGAGAGCCGGCCTTCAGGTTTGTATGAAAAGGAAATGAAAGAATGTCGGTTGCTTTATCTTTATTGCGATATGTTTTATTGTAGTTTCGAATGGTTTGATTTGTGGTAAACCAGATGCCGATATCGTAATCGCGGTAATTGAGATAGTTCAAAATGTTTTGGACTATTTTTTTTATGTTTGCTTCATTAATTTTTATTTTCCGTTGCGTGTTTTTGATTTGTATCATACGTTTCTCTTTTTTTTGTAGGTGGTTTCGAAATTAATTTTTAGTAAAAGACGGCTTCTGGCCGTCGTCCCTGAGCTTGACGAAGGGTTGTAAAACCTTTGAACCCAGAATGTTATCTTTGGTAAATAGGATGCGAACAGAAAAATGTAAGCTAATATTTGAGAAAAGAAAATTATTTTTTTTATGTGTGGGAAACTTTACTTCTCTCTTTAAAAAGAGCCCCAGGAAGACCCGGGGCATATATTATCTTACTTATTGGTTAATTGTATCAACTTGTCTAGCATGTTGTTATATTCTGTTCCAAGTTTTTCTGCAAGATCTTCTACTTTTTTTGGATTTTTATCTTTTAATACTTCATACATTCCTGGTAAGCTTTCACCTATGCCGTGCATAAACTCAGCTTTAATTTTTATATTTTTTGATTTATCTAAGTTAAACCATTTTTGTAATTTTGAAATCATCAATGGTTTAAGGAGAATTTCTTTGAAAAATTCACCAACGGTAGTTTTGACTGCTTCTTCTGCGCCAGTCATTAATAGACTGTTAGCTCCGTAACCTGTCCCCATAACTGATAATCCAGCTATTAATCCAAGCAATTTTATTTTTTGTGTTTTGTTCACGTGTACCCCTCTCTAGGTTTTATAGAATTAAATAATGTTATTTGCGTGCTATTGCTTTGTCTCTTCTTCTTTTTTGTTTTTTATGTCATGCGCATATTGGTAAAGATGTTTTTCATAGTCGTCTAATACATGTGCAAAAGCACTAACGTATTTCTGTTCTATTTTATTTAGTAGTTCTTCATTTTTACAGAGTGGTTTTATATACTCCATCTGATTTTGAATTTCGTGATTTATGGAAACCATATTTTCAATTTTGTCTCTGGATTTTTCTTCTTCAGTTTTTCTTGTTGATAAGAAATTTATGATTAACTCACTGAGTGTCACTTGAATTAATATAGGTACGATAGCCCACATAATTCTTTTTCCCCAGGTCATTTGATTATTGTTGACAAAATTTAGCATTCTGGCCTTTTCCTCATGTGACCAGTTAACAGAAAAAGATGTTTGGGTGATGCCTATTGAACATCCTACCAATAGTAATAAAAACATTGTTTTTAGTTTACTTGTTTGTGTCATTTGTTTTCCTCTCATGTTTATTAATTTTATCTATGTTTATTCAATGGATATGAAAGCCTTAAGCTTCTCACATACTTTTTCTAACATAGACTCCTCCAACTTTTCATTTTTAAGGTTTATTATGTGTGCTTTTGTTATCCCTCGTATCATCTGTTCGTTTTTCCTAAAACTTCTTAATTTGTCTTGATTAGTAGAATAAATTTCTAAGCTATCAAGTTCTGTTTTTAATGAAAGCTCATGTTTTGTTTTTAATTTTCTGATCTTTGAAACTAGATCTATAATGGCTTCCATATTTGCGGCACTTTCAGCAAAGACAAAGCTTTTTTGTACGTTTGTAAATTTTGTTTGGTGTAATGAGCCTATTCCTTCACGTTCTTTGTATATGGTTTGATAAATAGCTTCTGTTACATACGGAATATAGGGTGCATACATTTGCAATATTTGCAAGCCAACAGTATACAGTGTCCATCGGGTTGCTGCAACTAAATTTTCAGGATATTGTTCAGGATTAAAGAGTTGATCTTTAATAAACTCTAAATAATTGTCACAGAAGATTGACCAGAAGAATTTATCTATTGTTTGTAGTGCATGTCCAAATTCATGTTGATCAAAGTATGTTTTATAGCTTTTAAAACAGGTATTAGTTTCGTGCAGGATCCACTCATTTATGGTTCCTAAGGAAAGATTTGCAACTTCCTGGGTTTCTGCTCCTTCAATATGTGTTTTGGTGAACCTGAAGGCATTCCATATCTTTGTAATTAATTTTTGTCCTATTTTTATCTGATTTTCGGAAAATGATATATCTTTGCCTAATCCTCCTGATGCTGCCCAATAACGGATGGAGTCTGCTGCATATCGTTTCAGTAGGTTTTCTGGAGTTAATGCTCCCCCTCCTTTTGATTTTGAAAGTTTTTGTCGTTTATCGCTTAGCACGTGTCCTGAGATAACAATGTCTTTCCATGGAATGGTTTTATTATGAGTAAATGCTTTTACTATCGTGTAAAATGCCCATGTTCTGATAATATCATGTGCTTGTGCACGCATTCCCATTGGAAGAAACTCTGTTATTTTTTTACTCTCAAATGGAGATTCTGCCTTAGGATCAAAATACGGGTATAAGATATAAGGGGTGATTGATGAGGTGTTCCATGTATCCATGATATCAGTATCTGGTACGATATCTGAACTTCCACACTTAGGACAATTGCCGCCAGGATATGGCGTTTCTTGTGGATCTATTGGTAGATCTTTTATATCTGCTAATAAAATTTCGCCACAATTTTGGCAATGCCACGCTGGGAATGGAATACCGTAAAAGCGTTGTCGAGAAAGGCACCAGTCCCATCCTATATTTTCAACCCAATCAACATATCGTGTTTTCATATACTCGGGATACCAGTTAATTTTATTTGCCTGTTCTAAGAATTTTTTCTTATGTTCTAAGATTTTGAAGAACCATTGTGGTAATGCCAAAATCTCTATATCTTTTTTGCATCGCTCATGGACATTAACTGAATGGCGTATTGGCTTTTTATTTATGAGTAAACCATTTTTCTCTAATTCTTCTAGTATCTTTTCCCTTGCGTCTTTTACTTTTAATCCTGCAAGAATTCCTGTATCTGGTAGCCATTTACCATCGAAACCAACTGAAAGCTTAATTGGAAGCTTGAATTTTTTAACCCATTCCATGTCAGTGGTATCACCAAAGGTACAAACCATAACTAGGCCAGTCCCTTTTTCAATATCAACTTTTTCATCTTCTAAAACTGGAACTGTGTGCTCAAAGATTGGCACGACAGCTTTTGTTTTTTTAAGATATGTATATCGCTCATCTTTTGGGTTGTACAAAAGGGCAACGCATGATGGAAGCAACTCTGGTCGCGTAGTCCCAATAAGTAGATCTTTACCATCTTCAGTTTTGAACACAATATCATTGAAAAATGAATCCCTTTCTTCATCATCTAATTCTGCCTGCGCAACAGATGTTCTGCATGAAGTGCAAAATAAGGAAGGTTCATCTTTTCGATAGATAAAGCCTTTTTTGTATAACAAGATAAATGATTCTTGTGATAACTTTCTTACCTGCGCTGATATAGTCTCATAACAGATAGACCAATCAACAGAGAGTCCTACTTGTTGCCATAGACTTTTAAATGTTTTTTCTGATTCTTTTGTAACTTCTAGACATTTTTCAATAAATGCAGATCGTCCCACCTTGTGGGCGCTTATTTTTAATTTTTTTTCAACAAATCGTTCTGTTGGCAGTCCGTTGTCATCAAACCCGAATGGATAAAAAACAGAGAATCCACTCATACGTTTGAATCTTGCCAATATATCTGTTTGGGTATATGAACCTATGTGTCCCATATGTAAAGACCCAGAGACGGTAGGAGGTGGGGTATCAATACTATATAGTGGTCCAGGGTTATTTTCTCTGGTATATACTTTGTTTTTTTCCCAGAGTTCTTGGATACTTTTCTCAAAACTTGAACTATCGTATCGTTTTTCCATACTTTTATCTACCCTATCTATTTTTATTTTTGGGGTTTTAATTTGCCTCTTTATAAAGAGGGAGGCCAAAAATAAATGTTTAATTTATTCCTATTTATTCTACTAATAAACGGATAATTGGTCAAAGAGGTCATTTTTTGCATGCTTAAAAATATATAAATGACTAACTGCCTTTTTTGGATAAGCTGGGCTATTTTTGGCTGTAGAATGGTAAAAAATTTTGTAAGAAGGTTGTTTTTTTTAAGGTAAATCAGATTTAGGAGGAAGGAGTGGGAATCCTTGGTTTTTTAAAGTCGGGATGGAATCGACTATATAATTTAGTCAAATACAATATTTTGCTCTACAAGAATAGCTTATCACTTTGCTGTAATAATCTGCCTTTTTAATGGTGGATATTTGAAAGTTTTTTATGGTATGATTTGACTTTTTTTATTTGCTTAATAATACTAATTATATCATGTAATACTAATTACATCATGACATAAAATAAAAAAGGAGAAGAACAATGAATTTCAAAAAATTATTATTGCTTAATGTAGTATTTCTGTTATTTTTCTGTAGTAAAATATTTTCTATGGAAGAGGAAGAGTCTATAGAGAAAAAGCCTATATATGAAATATTAGCTCTGCGAGACTCTAAGGAATGGGAGAAATGGGTAGAACGGACAGGCGAAAAAGAGATGTGCGAAAAGTATAAACCGTCCCGTGAGAAGTATAGACTTTTTAACAAAAAATTAGGCAAAACAAAGAGAAGAATTGAAAAGAACCGTAAACGTCGAGGTCGCCCATCAGTAAATGCTCTTTGTGGTGGAATTAATTTCTTTATGTCATTAGACGAAATGAAACAAAAAATTAGAGGCGAACTTACTCCCCATATCATAACAACAGAAGAGTTTAAAAAAATTGAAAAGGATTATTATAAAGGAGCGCGAGGAGGTGATTATCCCTCTCAAGATCTTACCAGAATTTGGGGTGCAAATTATCTAAAATGGGCAATAAAAAATAAAAGTTTAGATGAAAAATATGGTGTTCCGGATTATGTGATAGTTGCTGATGATCCAAATAATATTGAAATAAAGTTGAGTTTTTCTAAAATATTCCCATGTACAGGGGCCAAGCACACTGGCATATCAGAAGATTTTGGCGGCCTAGTAGGAGCTTCAATATATTTTAAGAAAATTGAAGGTGACAATTTAAGAAAGATACCCCCACAAAAAGTGATAGAGATCAAGAAAGAGCTTGATGATATGGGATATGTCGACCATTCCGAGCCTGGGGCTGAAAGTAATGTGCTGTTAGCATCGGATGGGAAGGTGTATATAGTTGATACTGAAAAAAAAAGTTTTACTTCTAAAATGTATCCTGAGAGGAGTTGGCGTATTTGCGGGAAGAAGTTGTTTCGGCTAGATAAAGATAATCCTAGCTCTGGTTTGGTAATTTATGAGCCTACTATCTATTCATATGCGGCAAAAAAGTTTAGGTGCCAAAATGGTGGTAACGAAGAAATCAAGTTCAAGTTACTAGATAAGAAAAAAACAAAAAAATAGAGCATATTAAATGAATGTATGCTATTTATAAGCAGGAACTTAAGTTGTTACCTTAACAACTTATTCTACTAACAGCATATGCTAGAACAAAAAGCATAGTTTTCAGTTCAAAACCTCTTTTTGTTACAGTATGTATAGACCGAGGCATAAACTTTTCTATACAACTAAAAGCTGTCTCGATCATTTTTCTTTTCTTTTTTCTTATTCTTGCTAAAAAGCCACCTCCTTTCCGTTTAGAGTTCTTTTTTCTAAT
>Ga0180433_10000849_pt1 | contig 52076 bp, 32 predicted proteins | sample SS_ome_8_FD_132980 | JGI IMG/M metagenome (GOLD analysis project Ga0180433, IMG submission 132980) | Hypersaline lake sediment archaeal communities from the Salton Sea, California, USA - SS_1_D_1 metaG | ecosystem: Environmental > Aquatic > Non-marine Saline and Alkaline > Hypersaline >...
CACTTTTTACTGTGCCTCAACCGGTATAGTTATTACCCTGAAAGGCCGGACCTCTCATGCCGCTCATCCCGAAAATGGTATCAGTCCCGGTTTTGCTGTAAGTGAACTTATTTCAGCCCTCCCCCGGCTCTCGTTAAAAAAAGAACTGAAAAATATATACTCTCTGATCACTATCACTCATGTCACCATTGGAGAAAGATCCCTCGGTATTGCTCCCGGAGATGCTGTAATAATGGCAGCTCTGAGGGCAGAATCAGACGCTGATCTTCATATGATAGCTAAACTGACTGAAGCACATGTACATAACACTGCTGACATGCATAGTCTGCAGTGTTATATTTCCTGGAGTGAAACATTTCCTGCTACTGTCAATCACGCTCAGGCGTGTGATATTATCGAACACAGTGCATCGGAATGTGGTTATTCTCTGAGACATCTGCATACCCCTCTGAAAGTTTCGGAAGACTTCGGTGAATTTACTGCACGATACCCCGGAGCTATATTAGGAATCGGATCTGGAGAAAATCACCCTCAACTGTATAATCCGGGTTTTGATTTCCCGGACAGATTAATCGACATTGGATGTAATATGTTTATGAATATTATTAACAAAGGAGTACAATCATGAAAAGAACATTAATAGTATATTTGATGTTTTTGATCTTTTGTCAAACATTCCTCTCTGCCCAGAATTGGAAACCCGCAGGAGACAGAATTAAAACCCGCTGGGCTGATGATGTCACCCCGGAAAAGGTTCTGCCTGAATATCCCAGACCACAAATGCAGCGTACAGAATGGAAAAATCTGAACGGCCTCTGGCAATATGCCATCACCAGTACTCACAGTAAACGGCCGGCCACCTGGGACGGACAGATTTTAGTGCCTTTTTGTATAGAATCAGCTCTTTCTGGTGTTGGGAAGAAAGTACATTCAGGTCAGCTGCTGTGGTACAGACGAACCCTTACCATTCCGGAATCATGGGATAAACAGCGCATTTTACTTCATTTTGGGGCAGTTGACTGGGAAACTGCGGTATTTGTTAACGGGCACAAAGTCGGCTTTCACCAGGGAGCATATGATGCCTTTTCATGTGACATCACTCACACACTCAAATCCGGTCAGGAGAATACTCTCGTTCTCTCAGTCTGGGATCCCACGAATGAGGGTAATCAGGCCAGAGGGAAACAAGTCTCCAAACCGGGCGGCATCTGGTATACTGCAGTTACCGGCATCTGGCAGACGGTCTGGCTGGAGCCGGTTCCGGAAACCCGTATTGTTCGATTCACTGCTTCACCTGATATTTATGAAGAAACTCTGCGAATCTCAGTAAAAAATACATATGTTCAGGCAGAGGATGTACTTGATATTGAGGTTACTGATGGAGACAAAACCGTGGCCCTGAAAAGCGGAGATCCCTGCAGTCATTTCATTATAAAAATTCCTGATCCAGAACTATGGTCACCGGAGTCACCTCACCTATATGATTTAACCCTTACCTTGAGCAGGAATGGTACAGTTCTTGATCGTGTACATTCCTATTTTGGTATGCGGAAAATATCAACAAAAAAGAACAGTACGAACATCCCCAGGCTTATGCTTAATAATAAGGTGTTGTTTCAGCTGGGTACGTTAGATCAGGGATGGTGGCCTGACGGTCTGTATACAGCTCCTACTGATGAAGCTCTGGCCTATGACATCCTTAAAACCAAAGAATTGGGATTTAATGCCATCCGTAAACATGTAAAGGTAGAACCTGCCCGCTGGTACTATCACTGCGACCGTCTGGGTATATTGGTATGGCAGGATATGCCCAACGGCGATATGCAGGGAATCCGTGCAGCTAACGGGGAAAGAGAACGAAAGGCTCAGTCAGTTCATCAATATAAGACTGAACTGAGATCCATCATGGATCAGCATATAAATTCCCCCTCTATAGTGATCTGGGTGCCGTTTAATGAAGGATGGGGTCAGTTCAATACCTTTGAGATCTGCAACTGGATCAGTCATTATGATCCTTCCCGGCTGGTGGACGGTCCCAGCGGATGGATAGATTTTCCCGGTGCAGGTCATATTCAGGATATACATAAATACCCGGGACCGGATATGCCGGCGTATAAAGAAGATAACCGGGCTCTGGTATTAGGTGAATTCGGGGGATTGGGTCTGCCTCTGGAAGATCATATCTGGCAGGAAAAAGAGAATTGGGGGTACCGCTATTATAAAAGCTGGGAGAAACTGCAGGAGGCATATATTAAGCTGATTGATCAGATTCCGGATCTGATTGAAAAGGGCTTGTCAGCTGCAATTTATACTCAAACAACTGATGTGGAAATTGAAGTAAACGGTCTCATAACTTATGATAGAGACGTCATTAAAATGGATGTGGAGACAATACAAAAGAAAAACAAGTCTCTGTACTGAATTTTGTATAACAAATTATATTTTATATATTATACGGATATGGAAATTAAATGTAATTAATCCTGATATTGGTTATCAATGAAAGTTAAAATTCAAAGCAAAGAAACACAAAATATATTTAAAACACCAATCTTACAGCAGACAGCATTCTGGTCCAAGGTAAAACGGAAGCAGGGTATCATTCCCAAAGCATTTAACATAAAAACCGAAGCATCAGATATATATACTGATTCAGAAGATAAAAAAAATATCATCGATGATATATTAGTCCTGCTTGAGCACGTTGGAGATGATTTTAAGATTGCATATATTCCTTACGGACCTACAATAAAACCAAGTAATGATAATAAAGGTTTATTTCTGGAAGAGTTATCTGAATCACTCCGACCGTATTTATCCTCAAAATGCATACTGTTACGATATGATTTGTTATGGAAATCTCTCTGGTCAGAAGATGATTCATATTTTGATGATAATGGCAACTGGACCGGTCCTCCCAGGAAGGCAAATCAAGAAATTCGTCTGAATTTTGACACTCAGAAATGGAATTTAAAAAAATCCAACACAAATATACTGCCCAAAGACACAATCTTTGTAGATTTGACCAAAGGTGAAAGTACACTGCTGAAAGAGATGAAATCTAAAACCAGATATAACGTAAGATTATCAGGACGAAAAGGGGTCAGAGTGAGATGCGCTGATCTCAGTGAGCTGGATATCTGGTATACATTATACAAACAGACCTGTAAAAGAAACAAAATGTATCTCCATGAGAGAGATTATTTTAAAGCTGTATTGGACACCAAAGCCTCCAATACTTCTTCACCTGCTGATGTTGAATTACTGATAGCAGAACATAATAATACGCCCCTGGCTGCAATGTTTCTTGTTTACTCCGATCAAAGGGCAACCTATCTCTATGGAGCTTCCTCTTCATCTAAAAAAAACTATATGGGAACTTATACTCTGCAGTGGGAGGCGATGAAAAGGGCAAAAAAAAGAGGATGCACTGTATATGATATGTTTGGTGTTGCTCCCTCCCCTGATCCTTCCCACCCATTATATGGATTATACAGGTTTAAAACCGGATTCGGCGGGAACATATTTCACAGAATGGGATGCTGGGATTATCCACTGAATAGCAGTAAATATACAATGTATCTTACTGCTGAGATGAACAGTAAAGGATTTCATTTAGAGTAATATTTTTTGTTATGTTACGTAAACGTTTACATCTTTATATATTTATCTTCTTCTTTACACAATATTATAAAAAACCATTATAAATCATAAACGATTAAAAACTATTACAATACGCTTGATAAGAGTAATCAAAACTCTTAACATATTAAAAAATAACAAATAACTCTTATTATTCCACATTCTTTCTTTTTACTGACTATCAAAAAAAAAATAAAAAATACTTGACAAAGCATGTTTCTCATATTATATTTAATGTAAACGTTTACATTTTAAAAAACTTTTAACTTTTTTGGCAAAACATATAAGCAATAAAATCCTATCTCGGCAAAAATGAAAATTAATATCAAAGAAATTGCTAACAAATCCGGTTATTCCATAGCCACTGTATCCCGGGTTCTGAACAATAAAGGCCCTGTTAAAGAAGAAACCAGACGCCGAATTCTTCAGATTGCTCAGGAACATGATTATGTACCCAATCCCATTGCCCGCAGTCTGTCCAGTAAAAAAACCGATACTATAGGAGTAATTCTTCCGGAACTGGTGGATGAATTTTTTACTGATATAATCCGAGGTATTGATGAAGAAGCTTACCATGCCGGTAAATATGTAAATATATCAAGTTCTCACAGCAAACGTAATATTGTGGAAACACTTTTTGAATTCATGGTAAGCGGCCGGGTGGATGGAGTAATTCTTATGGCACCTAAAATGCACGGAGAAATTTCCACTATTGTACAGAAAAGTGAACGTCCTGTAGTAGTACTTAATGCACATCAGGAGATTAAAGATATTGTGTGCTTTAATATTGATAATTACCATGGAGCCTATAATGTTATTGAACATCTTATAGAGCATGGTTATAAACATATTGGAATGATCCAGGGACCGGAAGGAAACTGTGATGCAGAAGAGCGATTCCGTGGCTTTAAAGATGCAATGAATAAGCATAATTTGCCTGTACATACATCCTCTGTTGTTATGGGTGATTTTACTGCTAAATCCGGCTACTATGGATTTAGCCGGATGATGAGTCAGCCACACAAACCAGAAGCTATATTTGCAGCTAATGATATGATTGCTTCAGGTGTATACGAGGCTGCACGTAACTCCAATATCCAGATTCCTCAGGATGTATCAATTGTTGGATTTGATGATATTTATTTAAGCCGCCTGCTGGTCCCCCGGCTTACCACAGTACATGTGCCGATTGTTGAACTGGGACAGAAAGCAGTTCGTTATCTTATCAAAATGATGACCGGGGAGGTTGATCCCAAGACACCGTACAGAGAAACAGTATCTACCGGTCTGGTGATCGGGGGGTCTTGTGGTTGTACAAATAATACCCGTTTAACTTTTCCGCAGGATTAAAAGAATAAAGGGGGTGATACTGGAAAAAAAATAACGCCTGTTATCAGGGCACAGAATAATTTCATTTGTATTAAGAGGAGGTTAACATGAAACGATTAGTTACGATTATTAGTGCGGCGGTCATATTGGTTGTTTTATTGGTTCCTGCTGTTTTCTCTCAGGGACATACGGATCCGCCGTATCTGCTGATTCAGTCAGCGGAACATCCAATCACCATCGATGGTAAACTTGACGAAACAGACTGGGCACGACGATTCGATCATCTTGTCTTCCGAAAAGATTTTACTCCAGGAGATGTGGAGTATGCTGTAACAGACGGCGAGCTGGTAGACGGAACCTATGCGGATACTACCACGACAATAGTGAAGTTTCTGCATCACGGTCTTGATCTCTATATATCTCTGAATTCCAATGACAAATGGGTAAATAAATGGGGAGGCAGCTGGGAAGGAGATGGTCTTTTCATGAAAATTGCTGATGCCAATGGTTCTCTGGTTGAATACAAGCTCTATTTCAATCTTGCAGGTCATGATACCACTATTCATTATGAAGAACCTGGTCTGTATCCTGGTTCCGGAGAAGGAGCTGCATTCAAGAATGATGGGACAGTTGTTAATGACACCACTGCCCAGGATTCCGGATACACAGCTGAGATGGTCATTCATCTTGATCAGCTGGGATACACCGATCCGTATGCTAATGTTCCGGTAATGATCAATATTTTTGATCCCGATGGACAGACTGGTTCAGGTGGTGAAGAGTGGAATATTGGTGCTTTCCATAAGATGTGGTGGGGCAGCCAGTGGGGTCCTGACACCAGGACGCTCAGATTAGGTGATCCTCCTATGAAGAATGCTATCGATACTGATGGAGCAACAATTACCTTAGACGGTCAGCTCAATGAAGCTTTCTGGGATAATACTGATTATGTTGCAATTGGTAAAGGCAAGAACTACTGTTCAGGTGGGTACTATATGCAGTGGGGTGATACTCTGAATGCATATACTGATACCAGTAAAGCCTATGTACGGTTTGCTCATAATGGAACCGATTTGTATGTGGGTGTCACATCTAATGACTCTTCAGTGTGTAAATGGTCACCCGGCTGGGAAGCTGACGGTCTATTTCTCTGGATGACCAACAAGGGTGTTATTCCTGATCCGGGAGGCCGGATGGAAATAAAAGCCATGTACTTCAGCGGTACTGAAGGAGATGGTATTTCATTTGAGACAAATGCCAATATACCCACAGGTGGTGCTGAAGGTGTTTCCTTTGAACCTGAAGGTACAGTAACCCATACTGAGACCAATGGACCAGATGCCGGTTATTCTCTGGAAGTGGTTGTACACACAGATATGTTCGGATACAGTGAAGGGGATACTGTAAAACTGAGTGCAGTGATCTGGGATCTTGATTTTGCATCAGTGGATGCATATGCACAGGGAGTATCTGATTACGCACCCAACTGGTGGGGTACCCAGTGGGTTGATGCTAATTTTGAAAAATACTATATGTACCGCGGAGTATATTTATCACCGGAAACATCAAATATTGATACAGAAGAACCTTCAACTATAGTCAAGAAATTTCATCTGGAACAGAACTATCCCAATCCATTCAATCCAACCACTCAAATTCGCTATACCCTGCCCCAAGCTGCTGAAGTCAAAGTTGAAGTGTTCAACCTCATGGGGAGTAAAGTGACCACTCTTTTTAATGGTAAACAGTCAGCCGGAGTTCAGACTGTTTCCTGGCATGGAAATGATGATACCGGCAAACCAGTAAGTGCAGGTATTTATTTTTATCGGGTCAGTACTGCACATTTCTCTCAAACCCGTAAGATGATTCTTATAAAATAACAGAATAAACCAGAAAATGTTCCTGGGGTTGTCTGAGAAATAAGATAAAAGAAATATAAACGCAAAGATCATAAAGGAGGACTAAGCAAGTATAGTTTCTTAATAATGATTAAACTACTGTTAGATTAACCTTGTATTCTCTTTTGTGTACTTTGCGTTTTATTTCTTGGGCAACCCTGTGACAATATCTATAAAGGTGTTTTCATGATACCCTCGCATAAATCCAATACATGGCTGATGGTTCTGCTTCTCTTTTTTGTATTTGCAGGAATAATATGGGCAGGACAAACAGGCAAGATTGCAGGGCAAGTAATCGATGCTTCTACTGGAGAGCCTTTACCTGGTGCGAATGTATATTTGGAAGGCACATCCATGGGAGCAGCAGCTGATATGGATGGAGAGTTTTATATTTTGAACATTCCTCCCGGAAACTATACAGTTATTGCCACCATGATGGGGTATCAGCAGATGCGGGTGGCCGATGTCCGGGTATCAGTTGACCGAACCACCCGGGTGGATTTTGAATTAAAAGAAACAGCTGTGGAAGGTGAACAAGTGACGGTTGTAGCAAAACAGCCGCTGATTCAGCAGGACTTTACAGCCACATCTTCATCAGTATCATCCGAGGAAATTGAAGTAATGCCCGTGGAACGGTTCAAGGATATTCTGCAACTGCAGGCCGGAATTGTAGAAGATACTCAGGGAGAACTGCATATCCGGGGAGGGCGATCAGAAGAAATTGCATACATGGTGGATGGAGTGCCTGTATCAGATCCATTTTCCGGAAATATGGCTGTTAACGTGGATCAGGGAAATGTACAGGAATTAAGGGTTATCAGCGGTACCTTTAATGCTGAGTACGGAAAAGTTATGTCAGGAGTCGTGGAAATCGTAACAAAAGATCCACAAAAACAATTAAAAGCAGGCGGTACAGTGTATCTGGGGGATTATTTCAGTAATCATGATGTTCTGTTCCCGAATATTGATACTATCAGCCCCTTTTCTACAACCAATATCCAGGCGAACATTACCGGACCTGTTCCCTTTTTTGGTAAAAAAATGGGATTTTATGCTTCTCTGCGGCGTTTCAATAATAAAGGATGGCTTTATGGAAAACGCAGATTCATGCCCACTGACTCTTCGAATTTTCAGAGTCCTGATGCTGTTTATATGGAACAAACCGGCGACGGAAGTTATATACCTATGAATTCATCTGAAGAGTATTACGGAAATTTTAAACTCGTATATAAGCCTGGTTCATCTGTAAAGCTGAGCTATAATTTTCTGGGTGACCTTTCCCATTATAGAAATTACAATCATCTGTTCAAATACAATCCTGAGGGAGATGTAACCAATAAAGAATATGGATATACGCATATGATACTGCTCAATCATATGTTAAATCCCAGTACTTTTTATACAGTAAAACTTTCCCGTTATCATTTTAATTATAAATCATATTTATATGAAGATCCTGATGATCCCCGTTATGCTAATCCTGTACTGCTTATGAATCGGGAAGATGCTTACAGTTTTCTCACTGGTGGTACGAATATGACCCACTTTTATCGGACAACGACTGTTAATCTGGGTAAAATTGATTTTACTTCACAAATAACTAAAATCCATCAGATAAAAACCGGAATTGAATTAAAACATAACACCCTAACCATGCGTGCTCAGTCTGCCACTTATAAAGGTGAAGAAGGAGGAGGGATTTTTGACGCAGCTGCTTTTTTCAATAAGGGTGAATATACTCATCATCCTTTGGAAGCAGCAGCCTATGTACAGGATAAAATCGAACTGGACAATATGACTCTGAATGTAGGATTACGGTATGATTACTTTTACTCTAACGGATCGGTACCGGTAGATCTACGTGATCCAGGCAATGAACGGTCTCAGAGTAAAGGTTACATAGAGGCTGAAGCGAAACATCAGGTAAGCCCGCGGATTGGAATTGCTTTCCCTATTTCCAGTAAAGGTGTTTTTCATACTTCCTACGGACATTTCTTCCAGATTCCCCCCTATGAATATCTATATATGAATCCCAGATTTGTTGTAGCTCCAGGCGGTCTGAATACCCTGATGGGTAATGCCAATCTTGACCCTCAGTCTACAGTTATCTATGAAATCGGTTTTCAACAGGAACTGCTGGATCAGATAGGAATCGATGTCACTGGTTTTTATAAGGATATACGTAATCTCCTGGGTACACGTATTTATGAAACCTATGTTCTGGGTGACCGGTATGCCCGATATGAAAACCGGGATTACGGTAATGTTCGGGGAATTACTCTGTCAGTAAATAAACGTCCAATGTATGAAGATCATCTTACTGTATCCTTTGATTATACCTATCAGATAGCAGAAGGAAATGCATCAGATCCTAATCATGCTTTCTACAACAATCAGGCTGATCCGCCTAAGAAAAGCAATATTCAGGTAGTTTCGCTGAACTGGGATCAGCGACATACCGTAAATCTTGCTGTTTCATACCATAATCCACGTCTGATTGGAATCAGTCTGAATGGTCAGTTCCAGAGCGGACTTCCTTATACTCCTGCTTTTCAGAATAAAGAATCAACCTTTCAAAACAGCGGACGAAAGCCTTTCAATTATACCCTGGATCTCCGGATTTTCAAGCAGTTTACTCTCTGGCATATGAAATATAATTTTTTCATTAAAATATACAATCTTCTTGATCGTAAGAATGAACTCGAGGTGTACGCAGATACAGGCAGAGCCGGATACTCACTGGTGAGTCAGTATGTGGGAGAACGACAGGGGCATGTAAACACTCTGGAGGAATGGCTGCGCCAGCCTCAATTCTATTCTGAACCCCGAAAAATTCTTTTAGGGTTTGATGTTTCTTTTGATCAGTCCCAGTAAAAAAAGGGAGAATAAATTTTTTATGATGCACAGAAAAATAAACCAATTAACAAGAGGAATGGTAGTCCTCTTTGCAATACTGATATGTACTTCTGTAATGTCCCAGATCCATATACCGGAATCACAGCGGGGTGACCGTAAGCACCGGAAGGTCGGAACTCATAACGGTAATCTGGTAGAGACACTGTTTTATAATTTCGGAGAGGTAGCCTGGTGGGGACGCCAGCCCTCAGGTGTATGGCCTCTGGGAAGCAGACATTCTTATATGGATGGCATTACCCCCATTGTCGTTACTGAGGTATTAGACACTCGCGGAGATACCGTTCATATCTGTGAAGCCGGATACAGAGAACTTATGGATGTTTCTGCCGACGGTGTGGAACGCGGATGGCAGCCCCGGCCCGGGTATGCAAATCCCAACCAGGATAAAATTGCCATGAGTGATGATCCCAACGCATGGCCCCCGTCCTGGCCTGATAAAGATGCCAGCTGGAATGGATACTGGAACGGATATTTCGGCAAACGGACAAATGCAGATCAGGAAAGTTTTTTTGTTATGGATGACAATACTGATGACGGCCATGACTTTTTTCCTGATTCAACGGACCATACCCGCCGCGGACTTGGACTTCAAGTCGGAGTCCGGGGATTTCAGTGGTCCAATATGCTTGCCGAGGATCTTATTTTCTGGCATTATGATATCACCAATGAAGGTACTACAGTTTATCAAAAAATGATCTTTGGAATGTATGTTGATGTGGGAGTAGGCGGACAGTATGATTCCAATGATGATAATGCATCTTTTGATCTTGCTGATGACATAACCTATTCCTGGGATACCAATAAAATCGGCGAAGGAGGCTGGGGACCTACCGGCTACTGCGGGTATGCATTTCTGGAAAGTCCGGGAAATCCCTTTAACAATATTGATGATGACGGGGACGGGGAAAACGGCAGCCCTGTTGTTACTGCCAATATGATTCTCGGTGAAAAACCGGAAAACGGCAAAGATGACAACGGAAACGGATTGATCGATGAGGCAGAACTTCATATAGGATTCAAATATGCTGACGGAGTAGATAACAATGGTGATGGCAGGATCGATGAAATGATCGATGAACGCCGGGATGACGGTTTAGACAATGACGGAGACTGGGATATAGAACGGGATGATGTCGGTGCTGACGGACTGGCCGGCAGCGGAGACCGGGGTGAAGGTGACGGCGTTCCCACACCAGGAGAACCCAATCTGGATGCTACTGATAAAGATGAATCCGACCAGATAGGACTTACTGCTTTTGATGTTTTCTATATAGGTACAGGAGTGGCTTTTTATAAAGATGATGAAATCTGGAACCGGGTTTCAACCAGCCATTTTGATACCCAGCTTCAGAACGGAAACATTGCTTTTCTTTACGGTTCTGGTCCTTTTCCTTTGTATCCTGGTCAGACTGAACGTTTTTCGGTTTGTCTGGTCTTCGGTGAGAACCGTGATGATATCTTTCGCAACAAACAAGTTGTCCAGGATATTTATGATGAAAACTACAATTTTGCACGGCCTCCTGATAAACCTACTGTATGGGCAGTAACCGGGGATCAGAAAGTAACTCTTTACTGGGATGATAAAGCTGAACAGAGTTATGATCCTTTTTCAGATCCCCCCAATGATTTTGAAGGTTATAAAATCTATAAAAGTACAGATCCCGGATTTCTTGATGCCCGGATCATAACCAATGCCTACGGCGAGAAAACCTTTTTACAGCCGGAAGCTCAGTTTGATATACGAAACGATGTCAGTGGATTTTTTCCTATTGATTATCAGGGATTAAAAATTTACATGGGGGATAACAAAGGACTTAAGCATTCCTGGACTGATACTGATGTAATGAATGGAAAAACCTATTATTATGCAGTAGTTTCATACGACCGGGGTGATCCGGCTCTTAACATGTATCCGTCAGAGTGCACTAAAGTTATTGTAAGGGATATAAATGGTAATGTAACCCTGGATGATAATACCATTGAAGTTACTCCCCAGGCACCGGCTGCCGGATATAAACCAGGAGGACTGCAGGAGAATATCAACCATATCAGCGGAAACGCTACAGGAAATATCTGGATAGATGTACTGGATCCGCTTAAGGTTCCGGATAATCAAACATATCAGATAACCTTTGATGATACAACATTTCAGGATACTATCCGCTATTCATTAACCAATGTAACTTCTCCCCAGGAACCGGATACAATCATCCAGAAATCTCCTTATGTACATGCGGAGGATTTTAATCCTGTATTCAGCGGAATGAGGCTTTTCGTTCTTAACGATACTATTGACTGGGATGGTCACAGCTCAGGATGGACAACTGGAGATAGCAACCTTCCTATACATGTGGAACGAAGACACAGATTCTCTACTTTCCGTCCGGGGTATCCGGCCAGTTTTGAGATACGGTTCGGAGATCCTGATACAAGCTGGTGGTATATACCCCGCTTTCCTGTCAATTTCTCTGTATGGGATGTATATAATAATAAAAAAATGCTGTTCACTCTGGAAGAACCTAATGAGGCTTACCGGGACAGTACAGTGAGTCCAAACGATTATATTCGTATAATTATCATGGATGGAAATATTCCCAGAGAAGTTTGGCGGGTTAATTTTCTTGAACCTTATGAAGGTGCTGAGCCCATATTGCCTGAAGACGGAGATATATTGTATATTCAAATTAAGACACCTTTCCGCAGTAATGATATATATGAGTTTACCACTAAAGCCTCCAGGGAAGATCAGAAACTGGCTGAAACAGAACTTGATAACGTTGCTGTGGTTCCCAATCCCTATGTAGCAGCTGCCAGGTGGGAACCGCCCCGTCTGTTTGCTACAGGCCGGGGAGAAAGACGCCTGCTTTTCATCCATCTGCCCGCTGAATGTACTATTCGGATTTATTCAATGAGCGGTGACCATATTAAAACAATTGAGCATACATCACATTTACTGGACGGTGCTGAATCCTGGGATCTGACCACCAGAGACGGACTGGATATAGCACCAGGTATATATATTTACCATCTTGATGCCCCGGGCATCGGAGAAAAAATAGGCAAATTTGCAATAATCAAATAAAATGCGAGTAAGTTCATGCGAAAATTAATTATTTTATTGATGTTATTGATGTGTATCAGTATATTTCAGCACAATTCAGCAATTGCAGGAGACATAACTAAAAGCGGCACCGCTGCTGCCCAGTTTCTTAAAATTCCTGTAGGAGCCCGTGCCGTAGGAATGGGCGGTGCATATGTGGCTCTGACCAGTGATGCTACTTCCATGTATTGGAATCCAGCAGGACTCCCGCTTATCAAAACTTCCGGGTCTGTAGTATTTGCCTATAACCGCTGGCTGGCTGACACTCAGTTTAACTATGTGGCAGCCGCAATCAGAATGGGCAGTCTGGGAGTTCTGGGTTTAAGTTTCACTGCCCTCTCCATGGCAGATATGGAGGTACGCACCGAATTTGAACCTGAAGGCACAGGTGAATATTTCAGTGCCATGGATCTGGCCTTGGGAATAAGCTACGCCCGGGCAATTACTGACCGTTTCCGTTTGGGATTCACCATGAAGTATGTGCGGCAGCAGATCTGGCATATGTCCGCCTCCAGCATGGCTTTTGATATTGGAATTCAGTTTCAGACTGATTTTAAATGGCTGACGCTGGGAATGAGTGTTTCAAACTTTGGTCCGAAACTTCAGTACACTGGTAAAGATGTATTTGTCAATTATGATTTCAATCCGGACGAATGGGGTGATAATGAAAATATTTTTGCCAATCTGCAGACTGATCACTGGGATCTTCCTCTTCTGTTTCGTTTTGGTCTGGCCATGAGTATTATGGATAATGAACAGAATCAACTTACAGGAGTGGTTGAAGCCCGGCATCCGAATGACAATGAAGAATCGCTGAATATGGGGGTAGAATACGGATTCATACGTCGTTTCTTTCTGAGGACAGGATATCAGACCCTGTTTGAATCCAAATCCGAACGGGGATTAACTTTTGGAGTAGGTATTGTCTATTATCTGTCAGCAAATATACCACTTCATTTTGATTACAGTTATGCTAACTGGGGAAGACTGATGAATGTGCATCGTATTACAGCTGAGATTGAATTCTGATTTACTATGAAGAAAAAATTTCAAAATAAATACGGTTATTTTACTGAAGAGGGTCATGAGTATGTGATCACTGATTATCACACACCCAGACCCTGGATAAATGTTATATCCAATGGTCATTATGGACTGGTCATTTCTCAGCTGGGCGGCGGTTTCAGCTGGATTGATCATGCTAATCTGAACCGGATTACCCGCTGGCAGCAGGACCTGGTGCGGGATGACTGGGGCAAATATTTCTATCTGCGGGATGATAAGACCGGAGAACACTGGAGCCCTACAGTTAGTCCTGTCATGAATGAACCGGAAAAATATGAATGCTGCCATGGTATTGGTTATACCAGGTTTTCTGTTTTATATAAGGGTATTCAGTCTGAACTTCGTATCTTTGTCCCCTTTGATCATAATCTGGAGATTGTCACCCTTAAAGTCATAAATCATGGAAAAATTGAACGTGAGTTAAGCCTTTTTACATACCTGGAATGGTGCCTGGGGGCCGGACCTGATCAGCATAGGGAATTCCATAAAACCTTTCTGGAAACTGAATTTGACCCGGATTATCAGGTTCTGTTAAGTAAAAAACGGCTATGGGAAATCCCGTCCAACCGGGGACACTGGAATATCGAGTGGAACGGGACCGCTTTTACGGCCTGCAGCGAATCCATAGACGGTTTCGAAGGCGATAAATCAGCCTTTTTAGGCAATTACGAAAATTTAAATAATCCGGAAGCACTGATGCGGGGAAATCTCACCGGGACACAGGGAAAATGGAATGATTCTGTCGGAGCCCTGCATAAGAAAATCAGACTCAATCCTGGTGAAGAAAAGACTCTTCATTTCTTTCTCGGTGCAGAAAAAAATGTAAGGACCATCCAGGGACATTTAAAAAAATTCCGTAAAACTGAAAATATTGAATTTGCTTTTACACACATGCAGGAACAATGGGAAAAACTGTTAACTCCCACCTGGGTACAGACCCCTGATGATGCCATGAATATCTTAACCAACAAATGGCTGAAATATCAGACTATATCCGGCCGTTTATGGGCACGAGCTGCGTATTATCAGCAAAGCGGAGCTTTTGGCTTTCGCGATCAGCTGCAGGACAGTCTGCTTCTCCTTTCCCTTAAGCCGGAACTGACCCGTAAGCAAATTCTTTATCATGCACGACATCAGTTTGAGGAAGGAAAAGTGTATCATTGGTGGCATACCATTACTGAAGTTGGTCATGATGCCAATGCCAGTGATGATTTGCTCTGGCTGCCCTTTGTTGTTATCCATTATGTAAAAGAAACAGCTGATTGGGGCATACTTGATGTAACAATACATTATCTGAATACAGCTACCTCAGATTCTCTTTTGAATCACTGTCTTAAGGCTATTGACTGCGTTCTGAACAGAATCAGTCCGCGGGGATTGCCTCTTATCCTGGCAGGCGACTGGAACGACGGCTTAAGCGGAGCAGGTCTGGAAGAAAAAGGAGAATCAGTCTGGCTGGCACAATTTCTTTACTACATCCTGTGTAATATAGAACCTGTTCTTGAAAAAAAACAATTAGCAGAGCGATTAAAACGATATAATAAGAAGGCTGAATCATTAAAGAAAACCATTAATTCATTAGGCTGGGACGGCCAATGGTTCTGGCGGGCCAGTAAAGATAATGGTGAATTAATCGGTAGTCATAACAATAAAGAAGGTAAAATTTTCCTTAATCCCCAGACCTGGGCTGTCATTTCTCAATCCACGAACTCTAAACGTAATAATCAGGTAATGAATGCAGCAGAAAAACATCTGATGAGCAATGCAGGTCCCCTGCTGCTTAATCCGGCGTACACTGCTCCTGACAAAAATATTGGATATCTTTCCCGGTATGCACCCGGGACACGAGAAAACGGCGGGGTATATACCCATGCTGCCACCTGGAGCATATGGGCTGAATGCATTCTCGGAAGAAGTCAGAAAGCATACGAAATCTATAAAAAACTATGCCCCTTATACCGGGGACAGAATCCGGATCAATACTGGGCCGAACCTTATGTAACACCAGGCAATATTGACGGTCTGGATTCTCCTCATCAGGGACGGGGCGGATGGACCTGGTACACAGGATCATCAGCCTGGTTGTACCGAATGACCCTGGAGCGCATTCTGGGCATTCGGCCAGATTATGACGGGCTGGTGATTGACCCCTGTCTGCCGGAAGGATGGAAAAATATATTTATACGCCGGTTTTTTCGGGGAGTTTTCTATGATATTTCTATGAAAAGCGATGGATCTGCAAACGCTTGCATAGATAAAATATTAATTAATGGCAAGAAAACAGAGGGGAATAAAATACCTGTAGTCTTTAACCGAAAAACAGTAGCAGTTCAGGTAAGTTTACAAGGAAAAAAATAATTCCGCTCTATCCTGATATATATATAAAATTTTATTAATTAAGTGGGAGAACTAATAATGAAATCTACTAGATTAATAAGAAGTAATGAGATAACAATACTGGTATTCTTCCTTACTATACTGACAGTACCTCTTTTCTCAGTGCAGGATCAGATTGTGTTCTTCAGCGACAGTCCTGACGGTAATGAACTCTATGATTCCTCCTGGGGTTTTGAGACGGATCCCAGTGAACTGGAACTGGCCGGCAACAATGATAAATTTCCGGTAGATCCAAATCATCCCTATCAGGGCGCACACAGTCTGCGTCTTCACTGGACTTCCAGACAAGGCGGTGACTGGGGTGTTGCAGTGGCTTCCCAGGGATGGCAGCGGCATAATTTTACTGAGTATGACACCATCGCATACTGGATAAACGGACCGGAAGCTATTGAGCGGGATAATCTTCCTGATCTCAGATTAGAGGATACCTCCAATAACAAGAGCAGCCGGGTATGGCTGGGTGATTATTTCAATGGCGTTGATAATGACTCCACCACCTGGCAGAGGGTAACAATTCCCATCGATGCTTTTCAGCCCGGAACGGAGAACACTGATTTCACCCGTATCAAAACAATTTTTTATTTTCAGAAAGCCACTGACGGAGAAGAACATATAGCCTGGATTGATGAAATCCGGATAATTAAAGGTTTTGTCATATCCCAGCCTCCTGCAGCACCGACAGGCCTGTCAGCACAGGGAGCAGATGCCCGTATCGATCTCAAATGGAAACCAAATACTGAAGAAGATCTGCTCGGATATACAGTCTACCGGGCTGATACACAGAACGGAACCTATACAGCTGTGAACAGTGTTATTCATACTGTGCATCTTTACAGCGACTATACTGATGAAAACGACGAAACCTATTTTTATTATGTGACTGCGGAGAATGAGAACCGCCAGATATCGGAACCCTCCGATACAGTATCCGCAACCTCATATGCTATGACCGAAGATGAACTGATAACTTCAGTTCAGGAAGCTACATTCCGGTATTTCTATGATTATGGCCATCCGGTCAGCGGTCTGGCCCGGGAACGCAAAGGATCAGGAGTAACCTGTACCAGCGGAGGAACAGGATTTGGATTAATGGCACTGATTGTAGGAGCAGAACGGGGGTTTGCTCCCAGGGATTCTATTGCCGCCCGGGTGCAGAAAATCCTTACATTTCTTCAGGAAAAGGCTACTACCTATCACGGAGCCTGGGCACACTGGATTAACGGCGCCACCGGAGAGACCATTCCCTTCAGTCAGTATGATGACGGTGGGGATCTGGTGGAAACAGCATATCTTATCCAGGGTGTGTTAACTGTTCGGAAGTATTTTACCCTCAATAACCCGATAGAGAATGATATCAGGCAGCGGGCCACAGCCATGTGGGAAGGTGTGGAATGGGACTGGTACCGCCGAACTGAAGACGGATTGGTTCTCTACTGGCACTGGTCCCCCAACTATGGATGGCAAATGAATATGCCTATAATCGGATGGAATGAAGCCATGATAGTCTACTTACTGGCTATTGCCTCCCCTACCCACTCAGTTCCTGTTTCTCTTTATGCTAACGGATGGGCTGGTTCACCGTATTATACAAATGGCAAAACCTTCTATGGCTATAAGCAATATGTAGGTAAAGATTACGGTGGCCCTCTGTTCTTTACACACTACTCCTTTCTGGGGTTTGATCCCAGAAACAAACAGGATCAGTTCTGCAACTATTTTGAAAATAATCGAAACACATCGTTGATCCACCGGGCTTACTGTATGGAAAATCCTTTGAGTAAAACCGGATATGATTCCTTAACCTGGGGACTCACTGCCAGTGACAATCCCTGGGGGTACAGTGCACATGAGCCCATGACCAATGACAACGGCACCATTACACCAACTGCTGCTCTGAGTGCCATGCCGTATACTCCTGATGAGTCAAAGGCCACCTTAAATCATTTCTACTACACCTATGGACAACAGCTCTGGGGTGAATTCGGATTCAAAGATGCCTTCAACCTGGGAGAAGACTGGTTTGCCCAGAGTTATATAGCTATTGATCAGGGACCGATCATCATAATGATTGAAAATTACCGCACTCAGCTTTGCTGGAATCTGTTTATGACCAATCAGGAAATTCAGCAGATGCTGGATGATATAGGATTCACAACAAATATTAAAGATAAAGAAAACCATAACATAAAATCATTTAAATTATATCAGAATTATCCGAATCCTTTTAATCCCCGTACTGTTATTCAGTTTTCACTGCCTCAATCTTCTTCCGTAACTATAGAAATATACAATACACTAGGGGAAAAAGTGAGCACTCTTTTAAACAATAAAGAGCTGAAATCAGGCCGGCATCAGGTTGTATTTCAGGGAGAACAATTGGCATCCGGGGTATATTTTTATAAACTGATTAGTGAGAGCTTTTGTAAGATTAAGAAAATGGTACTGGTACGTTAGTATATGACGGATGATAGTAAACGCGGCTGCGGCACCTGGAAGTTTATTGATGATAAAGGTACTTTTGAGTGGATAAATCCTCCCGGATTACATCAATTATATTTTCCTCTTTGTAATGAAGCCGGTATTATGTCTTCTATTACTCCTACCCTGGGCGGAGATATTAAGACATCTCAGCATACATTTTTGCTGCTGCCCGTATCCATCGAAGATATACACAACAACCGCTCAACCAGGAACTTTTGGATATGGTCAAACCGCACTGGCGCCTATTCTCTGACCGGCAATTCTGCAGCGCAGAACGCGCGACTGTTTACTGATCAGGATATGGTTGATCTTACTGTACGGGGAGGATTTCTCTGGCATCAGATTCAGCGGGATGATCACAGGTTTCACATAAAGACTGAGATTACCAGCTTTGCTCCTGCGGATTTTTTTACAGTTGAGATTATGTGGGTTAAGGTAACTAATCTTTCTGAAAAAACCCTGACATTCACCCCTACCAGTGCTGTACCGATTTTCGGTAGATCAGCAGACAATATCAGAGACCACAGACATGCAACCAGCCTGATGCAGCGGACAACAGTAATTCCTGAGGGGATGGTTGTAAAACCGGTTATAATGCATGACGAACGGGGACATAAACGAAATACAACCTCTTATTTTGTTGCCGGTTTTGATGACAAGGGTAATAAACCCCAAGGCCAGTTCCCCGCTGTACGGGAATTTATTGGTGAAAAAAGCAGTTTTGACTGGCCCCGGGCAGTAGTTGAAAATATGCCTCCTGAACCGGATATAGATAAAAGAAAAGATGGTTTAGAGGCCATGGGAGCACTGCGGTTTGCACCGGTTGATCTAAAACACAACCAGACCAAAGCGTATATCATCCTGCTCGGTATAACTGATGATGAAACCAGTATACCGCACATTATTAATACTTATTCGTCTTCAGAAAAAACAGAAAAAGCGTTCAATAGAAACCGTGAATGCTGGAACCGGAAAATACAGAGTATTTGCTTTGATATGAGTGATCCTTTATATTCAAACTGGATGAAATGGGTCACCTGTCAGCCTGTATTGAGAAAAATATTCGGATGTTCATTTCTTCCCCATCATGATTACGGCAAAGGAGGCAGAGGCTGGCGGGACCTGTGGCAGGATTGTCTGGCACTTTTGCTTCAGGAACCTGATACCATAAAAGAAACCCTTATAATTAATTTTCAGGGTATTCGTCCCGACGGCACTAATGCAACCATAATCGGCAAAGGGAAACATGAATTTATTGCTGACCGGAACCGTATTTCCCGGGTTTGGATGGATCACGGTGTCTGGCCTTATTTTACTATCCGGTTTTATATTGATCAGACTGGTGATATTGATATTCTCTTTCAAAATACCAGATATTGGTATGACCATCAGACCAAAAGAGCCAAAGCTGTAAATCAGAACTGGAGTATTCAGGATGGGAACTGGACCAGGACAAAAAACGGAGATGTATATAAAGGTTCGCTGCTTGAACATATTCTGGTACAGCAGCTCACCTGTTTTTTTAATGCAGGTGAACATAATAATATAAAACTTGAGGACGGAGACTGGAACGACCAGCTGGATATGGCACCGGATAAAGGTGAAACTGTGCCCTTCAGTGCATTTTATGCCGGAAATCTGCAGGATCTGGCATCCCTTCTTACCTACATCAGTACTGATAAAAATATTCATTATGTCGACATTGCATCTGAACTTGCTCTCCTGCTCGATTCTGTAAATGAACATGTTGATTATGACTCTTACAGCAATAAACAAGCTCGTCTTGAAGGGTATCTCAATGCTGTTTCAAAAGGATTTTCAGGAAAGAGTAAACGGTTCAATATTAATGACCTTGCTTATGATCTGAACAGAAAAAGTGAATGGCTGAAAAAGCATATCCGAACGCATGAGTGGATTGAAGTGGATCAGCAAACCGGTTTTTTTAACGGCTATTATAATAATGATGCAGAACGTGTTGACGGCATTTTCCCGGAGGGGATTCGTATGAATCTTACAGCCCAGACATTTACTGCTCTGTTCGGTGTTGCTGATAATCTGCAGGTTAAAAAAAGTTTTCAGGCATGTGTAAAATTTCTGAAAGATCCGCATACAAATGGATTTCGGTTAACAACCCCGCTTGGTCCCAATACCTATAATTTCGGAAGGGGATGTGCTCTGAAGTACGGAGAAAAAGAAAACGGAGCTATGTTCTCACACATGGCAGTTATGTATGCATATGCACTTTACTTCAGAGGATTTGTAAAACAGGGGTATCAGGTGCTGTCATCAATATACGACCTTTGTATTGACACAAAAAATTCATGTATGTATCCGGGAATACCTGAATATATATCATCAGAAGGTAAAGGAAAGTATCACTATCTAACCGGTTCCGCCTCCTGGCTGATGATGACTCTGATTACTCAGGTTTTTGGATTTCGGGGAGTGCTGGGGGATTTAGTCATTATGCCGAAACTGGTGTATCAGCAGTTTTCTCACTCTGATATTATCGGGATTACTGCTCCCTTTGCAGGCAAACGATGTAAACTCACCTATCAAAACAAAAATAAACTGGATTTTAAAAATTATATCATAAAGAAAGTCATTGTTAATGAACATGATTTCAATACATTTAATTATACAGAAAATAGAAAGGGAATAAGAATTTCACGGAAAATTATTGAAAAAGAATTCGATCAGCATAAAATCAATGAAATATGTATTATATTAGAGTAGATTATGGATTTTAAAAAACATCATATAACACCTGAAGAAGACAGACTTCCATTTTTTCAAAAAGTTGGATACGGAATGGGAGCATTGGTGACCATCGTTTCTGTAAATGCACTGATGAACTTAAGCAATCTTGTCTATATCGATATGCTGAAGATGGCTCCTGTTCTTTTCGGTATTGCAGCTGCAATACCGAGAGTATGGGATTTCATTTCTGATCCTATTGCAGGCAATCTTTCTGATAATACCCGATCCCGGTTCGGCCGGCGTATTCCATATATTCTGATTGGAGGTATACTGGTGGGAATTGCATTTGCAGCTGTATTCTGGGTTCCCAATGCACAGAAATACTGGGTGCATATTAAAAAACTGGATAAATCCGTTAATATTGAGTTCAATACTGTAAATATCGATTTTGTAAATACAGACAGAGGCTTTTTATTATCCGATTCAACTGACTTCTCCTTGTCGGAGATAACTCCTGAAGATACTGCCACTATACCTATTATGCAAAAATCTATTAATGATACCAGCGGGTTGAGTTTATTCAAACTGATTAAAAATAAAAAAGTGTATCTGGCCTGGTTTGAAATAGCCGGAGATGATGATAAATTTATTCCTGCCCAGGCAGTTATGAAAGGCAATACCATGGCTGTATCTTCTGAGCTTATCAGTGAACCTAAGAAAATGCAGTTAGCCTGGAGTCTGACTGCTCCTACCAAAAACGGCAGAAGACAGGATAATCCCTTTGTATATCTGCTGTTTATGTCTTTACTTTTCTATACAGCAGTTACCCTGTATTCTGTCCCGCATGGTGCACTCGGTTTTGAAATGACAGATGATTATCATGAAAGAACCAGAGTATTTGCTTATGCCAGTTTTATAGGAAATATCGGCGCTATATCTTCCCCTTGGCTGTATGCATTAGCACGGCTTGAAATATTTGTAAATGAGATTCAGGGAATCAGAGTTGTTTGTATTGGAATGGGGTTGATATTAATAATCTCCGCTTTTATCTGCGCAGTTACCTGCAGGGAGAAGAACTTTTACAGGGTAAAGAAACAGAAAAGAGTAGGACTGATCAAAAGTTTTAAAACTACCTGTAAAAACAGAACCTTTGTGAAACTGGTCATAGCATTTGTTCTGGTAATAATAGGGTTCCAGTTTGTGATGGGATTCAATAATTTCATCATGATCTACTTTGTTTATTCTGGAGATAAAGATGCTGCTTCTGTATTAATGGGGCTGAACGGGACCATCTGGGCTGTTACCGGTATTATTGGTGTTTTGCCCATGGCCTGGATTTCAGAAAAGATCGGGAAGAAAAATACAGTAATTTTCGCATTTTTACTCTTAGTGGTCGGCAATCTGTTAAAAATCATCTGTTATAACCGGGCCTTACCCTATTTAACTATTATTCCGACAGTATTGCTGTCCTGGGGTATGGTTATGTGTTTTTCTCTGGTTAATTCCATGAATGCTGATATCTGTGATGAGGATGAACTCAATACCGGAACCAGACGTGAAGGCAGTTACTATGCAGTGTACGGATGGTGGTGGAAGGCTGCGGTTTCCATTGCCTATGTAGTCAGCGGATATCTCCTGCAGACCACCGGGTACGACGCAAACCTGGAACAGCAGTCTGAAGTTGCCCTGTTCTGGCTGCGTTTCTGGGAGATTAGTCTGCCGGCAGTGCTGACCATTATCGCCATTCTGATTTTAACCAAATATCCGCTCACTGAAGAACGGGCATATGAGATCAAGGAAATACTAAAAAAACGGAGAAAAAATCAAAATAATAATACTTTATAAATAACATATATTTTAGAGAAAGGAATAATAATGAAAAAAATTTCTCTGGTTGGGATTATTTGTTTAGTCTTACTCAATATAGGAGTAATTGCTCAGGATAACAGCAATAAAAACAAAACTGATGTAAGGATTGATTCTCTGCTTCAGCACATGACTCTGGAAGAAAAAATCGGCCAGGTAACCCAGTATGCCTGGCATATGACCATGACTGGCCCTGAAGGTAAAGAAATCGATCTTCAGCAAGAAATAAAAAATGGAAAAGTAGGATCAGTATTAAATTTATCAGGAGCTGATGAGACCTATGAGATCCAGAAAATAGCTGTAGAACAATCAAGATTAGGTATACCGATAATCTTCGGACTGGATGTCATTCATGGATATAAAACCATTTTTCCCATTCCCCTGGGAGAGGCTGCCAGCTGGGATATAGATGCTATTGAAAGATCTGCTCGGATTGCTGCCTCTGAAGCTGCGGCTGCCGGAATTCACTGGACCTTTGCTCCCATGGTAGATATTGCCAGAGATCCCCGCTGGGGAAGGATTATGGAAGGAGCCGGAGAAGATCCTTATCTGGGCGCATGTATAGCGGCAGCCCGGGTCAGGGGATTTCAGGGGAATGATCTTTCAGATCCGAATACCATTCTGGCCTGTGTCAAACATTATGCCGCTTACGGTGCAGCCATTGCAGGCAGAGATTATAATACCGTGGATATATCCCGGCAAACCCTGCGGGGAATTTACCTGCCCCCTTTCAAGGCTGCAGTGGATGCAGGAGCAGGATCTGTAATGACTTCCTTTAATGAACTTAACGGAATTCCTGCCACGGGAAGTGACTTTCTCATAAATGAAATACTTAAAAACCATTGGAATTTTAAAGGATTCGTAGTATCGGACTGGAATGCAATCAGGGAAATGATTGCGCATGGTTTTGCAAAAGATACCTATGAAGCTGCTCTATATGCAATACATGCAGGAGTCGATATGGATATGATGGGTATGATTTACAGTACTGAATTATCAAATCTGCTGAATGATAATATAATTACAGAAAATAATATTGATGAAGCTGTAAAGAGAATTCTCAGAACTAAAGTCAGCTTAGGCCTTTTCCGGGACCCTTATAAATACTGCAGTACAAAGAGGGAACATGAGTTACTGCTGCATCCGGATCATTGTGAAGCTGCCCGGGATATGGCAAGGAAATCAATTGTCTTATTGAAAAATGAAAATAATGTTTTGCCTCTGAATAAAAATATAAAATCAATAGCTGTTATTGGTCCGCTTGCAGATAATAAGGATGATCTTATTGGTTCCTGGTCTGCCAGAGGTGAAGGGAAAGATGTCATAACACTATTAGCAGGTATCAAGAGTAAAGTCTCTCCAAAAACAAAAGTATTGTTTGCAAAAGGATGCAATATCAATGATGAGGATACAAGTCTGTTTAAAAAAGCAATAGAAACTGCTGAACAGGCAGAGATCATTATTGCGGCAGTCGGTGAATCAAGAGACATGTCCGGCGAAGCAGCCAGCAGGGCATATCTTGATCTTCCCGGTGTACAGAATCAATTACTCCGTGAGCTGAATAAAACCGGCAAACCGATCATCGTTGTTTTAGCAAACGGCAGACCGCTGGTTTTAACCTGGATGAGTGAACATATTCCTGCAATTCTTGAAACCTGGCTTCTGGGTACACAAACCGGACATGCTGTTGCTGATGTGCTATTTGGAGACTATAATCCTTCCGGAAAACTTCCAGTCAGTTTTCCCTATGCTGTGGGACAAATTCCTGTGTATTACAATCACAAAAGCACTGGTCGGCCAGAAGTGCAGAATACTCGTTACTGTTCCAAATATCTGGATATTCCCAATAAGCCGTTATATCCGTTCGGTTACGGGCTCAGCTATACAACTTTTGCATATTCAGACTTACAACTGAATAAATATGAAATACTGGTAAATGATACACTCTATGCCAGTATAAACATTAAAAATACGGGTGAGACAGCAGGGGAAGAAACAATACAGTTATATATAAGAGATGTTGTAGCCAGCCTTACCCGTCCGGTAAAAGAACTGAAACGATTCAAAAAAATCATGCTGGATGCTGGTGAATGTAAAGAAATCGGTTTTACATTATCTGCAGCAGATCTGGGGTTTTATAACCAGAATATGAATTATACCATAGAACCAGGAAAGTTTAAAATATTTATAGGTACAAATTCTGAAAATACTTTAGAAACTGATTTTGTGCTGCTTCCGGATTCATTATCTGAAACCGAAAAATGATATAAATAAAATTATTATTATTTTTAAACCTATATTTTAATATGAAACGATTCAAGACTCAATATATACATGTAATTCTGTTAAGTTTTTCTGCACTGCTGATTCTTACGTGTGGTAAAAGAAAAAGTCAGGATTCCGGTGAAGAAATTTTAGCTAAAATTGATGATAAAATAATTACTATTGATCAGTTTATTGACAGAGTGGAACTGACTCCCCACCCGGCTGTTCCTGCTGAAAATGAAGAACAAAGGAAAACAGTTTTACTTAATAATCTGATTATTGAAAAGATGCTTGCTCTTGAAGCTGACAATAACAGTCCTCTTATGCATAATAAAATCTTTCAAGCTTATATGAAGGGGATAAAAGAGCAGGCAATGCGGGAACAGCTTTTTTATCAGGAAGCATATAATCAAGTAAAAACTGAAGACAATAAAGATGTACAAAAAAAAGCTGATCTTCTATGGCAACAGTACATCAAAAAGGTCATGGCAGATAAAAAGTTAATATTTAAAAATGAGACCTTTATCAAAGTCAGTAAGCTGTTTTATGATTTAAGAATCAAAGCCGGGGAATCTTCAAACGCATCTATAGCTAAACAGGGATTGAATAATAAGGAACTTGAAAAAAACATGCAGGAGCTTAACAATATTCTTCATCAGCCGTTTTTCCGCATTGAAAATAAAGTATGGACTGTGGAAGATTTTAGAAACGCCTTAATGGCTCATCCCTTGGTATATAGAAAAAAACATATTTCTGAAAGTGAATTTCCTCAGCAATTCAAATATGCAGTTGCAGATCTGGTAAGGGATATTTATCTGAACCGGGAAGCATATAAAAGATCTCTGGATGAACATCCGGAAGTGCAGAGAACGGTGGAAATGTGGAAAGATGCTCATATTGCAGCATTTCTGAAAAATAAGATCCAGCAGTCAACTGTTAAAAATAAGCCGGATACATCCTCGTTAATAGATAAACATAAAAACTTTCCTAGGGCCTATAGAGACAGTTTATATAAGAAATACGAAAAATCAATTGCGGTAAATCTGCAGGCTTTGAAAAATGTAAGACTTACTAAAATCCCTCTTTTTGCCCTGCTGCAGCATGTACCCTACCCTGCTGCAGTCCCCCCTTTCCCCATGTGGATACTCGATAATCAACTCCGTTACGGTGAATCAATGAATAAGTAAAATTTGCGATTGAATTCTTAATTTCTTACCTTCAAAAAAAGATACCTATACATTCATCCGGTGTTACCATGAAGGAAAAAATCAGTAAAAAACAGATTGAATATATTGCGAAACTCACAGGTCTGAGAATAGATAATAAAGAGATCGATTCTTTCAGTAAAGAACTGAAATCTATTCTGGAGTATGTCAGTACCCTGCATGAACTGGATACAGAAAGCATTGAACCGCTTTCAGGATTAAAAACACACAAAAATGCCTGGCGTGATGACACACCAGGAACTGAAGAAAACACCGGAACTATTCTGAGAAATGCTCCGGAAAAAGAAAAACACTATTTCAAAGTACCCAAAATCAAGGAAGACTGAAAATATTGGAACTATGTGATCATACAGCAGCCCACCTCTGCACCCTGCTGAAAAATGGAAAGATCAGTTCTAAGGAGATTACAGAATCAGTATTCCAACGAATTGACAAGCGGGAAAAGGTTATCAACGCCTATATCTCTGTATTCAGAGAAAAAGCACTCCTTCAGGCAAAAGCAGCCGATAAAAAATTCAGTAAAAAAGAGCAACCTTCTCTGTTGAACGGTATACCTATAGCTTTGAAAGATAATGTATGCACCCGGGATCTGACCACAACCTGCGGATCAAATATATTAAAAAATTACCTTCCTCCCTATGACGCAACTGCAGTTAAAAAGGCATATCAGCATGGAATGATAGGAATCGGCAAGACCAATATGGATGAATTCGGCATGGGTTCTTCAACCGAAAACAGCATTGTCGGCCCTACCAGAAATCCAGTCAATACAGAATATGTAGCAGGCGGATCAAGCGGAGGATCAGCTGCTGCTGTGGCTTCAGGTGAAACTGTTCTTGCGTTAGGAACAGACACCGGCGGATCTGTACGTCAGCCTGCTGCCTTTTGTGGGATAGTAGGCATTAAACCTACTTATGGCAGAGTATCCAGATACGGTCTTATTTCCTATGCATCCTCTCTGGATCAGATCGGGGTACTGGGACGAACAGTTGAAGACTGTACCATGTTACTGCAGACAATATGTGGACCTGACAGGAATGATTCTACTTCAGCTGATATACAGGATAACGATTTTCTTTCTTCTCTGAATAACAATATCAAAGGACTTAAAATCGGTCTGCCAAACGAGTATTTTAATACAGGTCTGGATAAAAAGATTAAAGATAACATTTTAAAAGCAGTGCAATTACTTGAAAAAAATGGGGCTGATATTATTGATATTTCTCTTCCCCACGCTGACTATGCCATCAGCGCTTACTATCTTATTGCAACTGCTGAAGCCAGCAGTAATCTGGCCAGGTATGATGGAGTCAGATTCGGATTACGGGCAAAGAACTGTTATGATGACATAAAAGAAATGTATGAAAATACCCGGTACCTGGGATTCAGCACGGAAGTCAAACGAAGAATCATGCTGGGCACCTATGTACTGTCAGCCGGACACTATCAGGCATATTACCTGAAAGCTCAGAAAATAAGAACCTTGATAAAGCAGGATTTTGAACAGGCCTTTAAAAAAGTGGATATTATTATTTCTCCTGTTACCCCCACTCTCCCTTTTAAATTGGGAGAAAAAGCAAGTAACCCTTTAGAAATGTATCTTATGGATCTGTATACTGTTTCTCTGAATATGGCCGGACTGCCCGGAATGAGCGTACCCTGCGGTACAATTGACGGACTTCCAGCAGGATTTCAGATTATCGGCAAACCGTTTGATGAAAAAACAGTTTTACAAACAGGACATTTGTATCAGCAGTTAACAGGGGCATAAAAGGAATTTTCGGGATGAAATACGAGGCTGTCATTTGCTTTGAAACTCACGTTGCTCTGAACACCAGGACAAAACTTTTCTGTAACTGTCCGGTTGAATACGGAGCTCTTCCCAATACTCACATCTGTCCGGTTTGTACTGGTCAGCCTGGTGTTCTTCCGGTATTAAATAAAAAAACAGTGGAATACGGTATCCGGGCCGGTCTTGCTCTGAACTGTTCTATAAATCAAAAATCGGGATTTGCCCGTAAAAACTATTTTTATCCGGACCTCCCCAAAAGTTATCAGATAACCCAGTATGAATTCCCTCTGTGTGAAAATGGATATCTGGAAATATCTGATGGGAATAAAAATACCCTTCCTGTGGGTATTAAACGCATTCATCTGGAAGAAGACGCCGGGAAAATGGTGCATACGCTTGATGATACTGATTCTGAAGAACACAGCTATGTGGACTATAACCGCTCCGGAATTCCATTACTCGAAATTGTCGCAGATCATACCCGCAATCCCATACAGACGCTGGATCAGGCACATACCTATCTGGAAACTCTGCAGCAAGTGCTACGCTATATCGGCATCAGTGACTGCAGTATTGAAAAAGGACAGTTCCGCTGCGATGTCAATGTATCACTCCGTCCCGGGAACTCAAAACAGTTGGGCAATCGTACAGAGATAAAAAATATGACCTCTTTTAAATTTATTCTGAAAGCTGTGGAATATGAAATAAAAAGGCAGATACAGATACTTGATTCAGGCAAACAGGTGGAACAGGAAACCCGCTGGTTTGATGAAGATAAAAAGATCACCCGCCTTCTTCGGACCAAAGAGAATGCTCCGGATTACCGGTATTTTCCGGAACCCGATCTTCCTGATATAACCATTGATCCGGACTTTATTGCGAATATAAAAAATACGGTTCCTGAATTACCGGATGAAAAACGGAATCGGTTCATGGATCAATATCATCTTACACAAGATGAAGCTATATTGCTGACCAGGGATAAAGATATCTCTGATTTTTTTGAAGCATGTGTACCTGAGTGTAAAGATCATAAAAAATTAACCAGGTGGATTATCAAAGACCTCTTTACTCTGCTCAATGAGACCTCGCAAAACTTAAAAGATTCCGCTCTGTCACCTGAACATTTTGCCGAACTGATCAATAATATTTCTCAGGGTACTATAACAGAAAAAATTGGACGGTCTGTTTTAAAAGATATATTTGAGACCGGAGAAAGTCCTGATGCTCTGATAAAAAGAAAAAATCTGAAAATCATACAGGATACCGACCTGGTGGAAAAATTATGCAACCAGGTGATAACTGAAAACCTGGAAGCAGCTGAAAAGATCAGACAGGGAAATACCAGACCCCTTAACTATCTTGTGGGTCAGGTAATGAAAAAGACTTCCGGAAAAGCCGACCCGGTGAGTGTAAGGAGATTGATACAGGACAAGCTTTAAACTCTGTGAGCAAAACAGACCAACTATCGGAACCTGACAGTGTATCGAGGTATCGGAGTATGGGGGTATCGGGGATATGTGTAATCGGTTGATTTTTTTTTCGATGGGATTGTGAAATGAATAAGGAAAAATGGTGAAGGGAGAAAAGGAAAAGGGAAAATGGAAAAAAGGAGAATGAAAAGAGCTTCGTGGAAATTTTCTTGCACCCCCTGAATTTTCTCACCTTAAGACCAGCGTTACACCAGTTTTCCCCTTGAGGGGAGATCCTCGGTGCAAAACGAGGAAGAGGGGTGTCTTAAAATCCCAAATTCCAAGCAACACATAATAAATAAATTACAATAACCAAATTACATATATCAAACAATGAATAATAACAATTATAAATGCTCAATTTTTAAGGCACTGATTAACACGGATTTCTTAAAAGTATTTATCTGTGTTTAATCCGTGTTCACCCCGTAGGATATTTTGAACAGTTCAAGATTTATATTTAGAAACAAGTTTATCCAACGGGGTGAATCTGTGGCTAAATATTTCTTATCAGGGTTGTAAATTATTAAGTTTGGTTATTGGAATTTAGAATTTATTTGTTATTTAAAATTTGATTATTGTGATTCATTTTCGAACGTATACCATATACCCTCCCTTTATCTGGCCTCTGCTCGTTAATATTCTCATGTTTTAATATTCTAAAGCTCAAAAGCTTAATGCGGTCTGCCGACCGCCGTTTTTTTTGGCCTCTGACTACTGTCCACTGGTCTCTGCATGTTGACACTCTAAAGTTCACAACTTCTAAAGGTCTAAAGCTCTGAAGTTCTTAAGTTCTTTATAAAAATTCAAAAACAAAAAAACCCTTGACTTTCAAGCATAAAATTTTTAAAATATAAAATTAAATTTTATTCTCAATAATTTACAAACGGTAAACACAATCAATTTCTGAAATAAAGAACTGGTATAAAAAGTTCAAAGAAAAAGGAGTGAAGCAAATGTCTGAAAAAAAAGAAGAACAAAAAAAAGATTGGGAAATCAGTGGCTTATTTATACCGGCAGGTATATTTATTGGTATGGGGGTTGGCTGGATCTTAGGATATCTGACACCGGGACTTTTCATTGGACTTGGTGCTGGTTTTTGTGCTATGGCAATAATGCAGGCTGTATTGATGAAGAAAAAGTAATTTAGATTTTTTCGAGGAATACTTGATATTCCAGTAAAATTTCATCAAATATGTATTAATTACTTTTTTGTGTTGTATATGGATTAAGAAAAAAGTTAGGGTATTATTTAAGCAATTTTCAGGTACTTACTGGATTATAGCAATGTTATTGTATGGAGTAGGTTTGAGATTAAAAGAAATGATAAAAAACATTTTATTAGTCAAATAGGCACAGCTTAAAGGCACGTGCCACACAAAATAAATATGACGGATACTGGTCACCCGTCGTCCGCGGTCTTCAATAAAAAAATTTGCCTTTAATATTCAATCTTTTATATTAAAATAACAAGACTAAAAAGAAAGAGAAACATATGGCAAAATCAAAAGTCGCAATTATCCGTACCAAACCTTCCACAGTAATACAGGATACAATCCGTTTATTTGAACTTGCTGACGGAAAAAAACATCTGCAGTCCGATACAACCACTATTTTAAAAGACAACATCAGCTGGCACTATCCCTTCCCTTCTGCAAATACCACTCCCTGGCAGCTGGAAGGAACCATAAAAGCGTTACAGACGAACGGATTTAATGATCTATCCTGTGTACAAAATAAAACTGAAGTGACTAGAACTCATAAAGGAGAACGATTAAATCTTTATGGTAAGGTATTTACCAATTATAATATCAATGTCTTATATAACTTTAAAGAAAAAGACATGAAATGGATCCGTTATACTCCTAAAGCTTCTATGCTGGCTCTGAATAAAGTCTATAGTGATAATATCCGTATTCCGGATTATTTTATAGGGAAAAATATCGTTCATCTCCCTACGGTAAAATGTCACATATATACAACAACTACCGGAGCCATGAAAAATGCTTTTGGTGGTCTGCTGAATTATAAACGGCATCAGACTCATACCTACATTCATGAAACCCTGGTTGACCTCCTATCCATCCAGAAAGAAATTCATCCCGGTATTTTTTGTATTATGGACGGCACCACAGCCGGAAATGGCACCGGACCCCGCATTATGAAACCGATAAAAAAAGATGTTATGCTGGCCAGTGCAGATCAGGTTGCTATTGATGCAGTGAGTGCCAAAATCATGGGTTTTGATCCTATGAATATAAAGTATCTACATCTGGCCCATGAAAAGGGATTGGGAACAGCCAGACCGGAAGAAATTGAGATCGTCGGAGATGAAGAACTTATCAATGAAAACTGGGGATTTAAAGTAGGTTTCTGTTTTCATAGTTTTGCCGGCTGGGTAACCTGGTTCGGACCTACTAAATTCCTGCAGAAAATTCTTACCACACCTCCCCTGCTCTATCTGGGAAATTTCTATTCCTTTTTCTATCACGACATCCTTCACTGGCCCCTTAAGGAAAAATGGATATATAAAAAATGGCTGCAGCAATCCGAATGGGGACGGTTGTTTGAGGAATACCGGGAAAGAAGAAGTTCCTAAAGTGCCTTAAGTTGAAAGTATCCATGTTATTGGGTAAAGGTTATACCCAAACTTATTAACGTACAGACTTGATCAGAAATAATGAGTGGGAAAAATTTTATTTATTTTTTATATATTAAATTTTATATTAATTACGATTCATGAATATAATAAATTAAAACTCAAAATTACAGGAGAAAAAAATGACTTACATAAGTGTCAGGTTCCCCAAAAAATATAGAGAAGACAAAATCTATTTAAAGGATATGCTAACTGAGAAGGATGGTGTCTAGTTCGCAATCATTATGATGAGACAGATACTTAATACACAAGTTGAATCTATCGTTGATAAGGCATAACAAATATTTAAAGTCCGACGGGTGGCCTGGATAAAAATCTAAAAATCAAACTAAACTCGTGTGGGGGCTGACTAAATTTTTTACTAATAATATAATAAATAGAAAGAAAAGGAAAACCTATAATATCAAAGGCCATGCACATGAATTAACTTTTTTATGTTATCATCAATAAAATTATTTAAATAATCACATAAGCTGTAATTTATTTTTAGATGAACAATCATCATTCAGAGAACATATCATTTTTATTTATGGTCTTACATTTTAATTCCTAACCATGTTGCATTTATTATTTGAACTTACGTAATATTTAGTTGTATGTTTGGATGAGATTCATTATATTTCAGAATTTTCAGAAAGAGGAAGAAGAAATATGTCATTTATTTCAATCCAGTTTATTCTGTTTGTTCCTATAGTTTTCCTCCTGTATTGGTTTGCAGCAGGAAGTAATGTCAAACTACAGAATATTGTTTTACTTTTTGCAAGCTATGTTTTCTATGCCTGGTGGGATTATAAGTTTTTGTTTTTATTGTTTTTTGTTTCATTTTGTAACTATCTGATTGGTATTAGAATTGGAAGCAATAAACGAAAAAAAAATATATGGCTGGTATTAGGATTATGTATTAATATTACCACATTAGTTTTTTTTAAATATTATAATTTTTTTATTGAAAGTTTTAATGATTTAATATCATTAACCGGCTACTCTGTTCCGGTAAAAACTTTAAACATAATTCTTCCACTGGGAATTAGCTTTTATACATTTATTGGAATCAGCTATATAGCAGATATTTATAAAGGGAAGATGAGAGCTGAGAAAAATATTATCAATGTTTTACTTACCTTGAGTTTTTTCCCCATTATTCTGGCAGGGCCAATTCAGAGACCTTTTAATTTACTGCCACAGATAAAAAAATTGAGAATATTTCACTATAGTCGGGCTGTTGATGGAATGAGGCAGATTCTTTGGGGATTCTTTGCAAAGATTGTTATTGCAGATAATCTGGGAATAACTGTAGATAAAATTTTCTCAGGCTATCATGATTATTCAGGTAGTATGTTATTTTTAGGGGCTGTTTTTTTTACAATACAAATTTATGCAGATTTTTCAGGTTATTCCAATATTGCAATTGGAACAGCGAAGTTATTTGATATAGAATTGATGCGAAATTTTGCTTATCCATACTTTTCAAGAAATATAAGCGATTTCTGGAAAAGATGGCATATATCATTAACAACCTGGTTCCGAGATTATGTATTTCTTCCTGTATCCTTTTTTCTGTCAAGAAAAATCAGGAAAGAAAAAATTATCTTTATCAAAACAAATTTGTTGATTTATATATTAGGGAGCGCTGTTACCTGGTTTTTAACCGGGCTCTGGCACGGAGCAAACTATACATTTATCGTGTGGGGAATGTTTCATGGATGTTTTTTGGTATTTTATCAATGGCAGAGAAAACCGCGGAAAAGATTGCTAAAAAAAATTAATATCAAATATAATAATATATTACTAAAATCGGTTGATACAGGACTAACACTAATAGTGGTTACATTAACCTGGATATTTTTTCGAGCTGAATCATTACATAAAGCAATAAGATATATTGATGGCATTTTCTCAATATCATTATTTTCTATACCAGAAATTTTCCCCACAAAGATTCTTTTATTAGTATTTATATTTACATTAACAGAATGGTTACAACGAGACAAGCAACATGCTTTACAATTTGATAAAGTAGCTCTGCCAAAGGTTGTTCGTTGGGCAGTCTACTATGGAATTATCATACTATTAATAAAATTTTGCGGAAATCAACAGGAATTTATCTATTTACAATTCTAGGTAAAGATTATGAAACAATTTGTTAGCAAATTTATCCTTTTTGTATTCTTATTTTTATTATATATGGGGGGCAACTATATAGTTAATCTACACTACATCAATTCCAATATCCCGGAAGAAAAATTAAACGATTATAACACTTTGATAATGGGGGATTCACACCCGCAAATGGCATTGAATCCAAGCTTATTCGATTCTGCATATAATATGTGTCAAGATGCTGAACCATACTTTGTTACATATTGGAAACTAAAAAAACTTCTTACTCAATATAAAACTATTGATACAGTTTTATTGGGATTTTCATTTCATAATATTTCTGCTTTCAATGATAAAAAACTAAATGATCGGATATGGTCTACTGAAATGTTTAAAAGAATTTATCCAATCGAAGAGCTAAAGACCTTGAAAAATATTAAAATTGACTGGCTGGAGTATTACACAATTATGATTAAAAAAATGTGTTTATATCCTGTAAAAAATCATACTTACTATATTGGTGAATATAAAAAATCACAGATGAATAATGTTTCAGATTATGATATTTCAATAAAGAGACATTATTATTACAATGATAGAAATGTTGGAATATCTGCAGTTGCTATTGACTTTCTAAAATCAATCATAGCGTTATGTAAAAAAAATCATATCATGATAGGGCTTGTAACAACTCCGCTCCATGAAGAATATATTAAAAGAATTCCCGCTAATTTTAAACGAGAGTTTTTGCAATTAAAACATGAATTAAAAAACAATGATTTATTAGTACTGGATTATAGCAGCATTGCTTTAGATGATAGTGTATATTTGAATTCTGACCATTTGAATGAAAGTGGAGCAAAAAAATTTACTAAAATTGTGATAGATAGTTTGCAACACCATTTATGAAGAATAAAACATTATATTATTTAAACAGGTAAGGCCTGAAACATGTTCTGAACATCGTGAAGGAGCTCGTGTCACCGTTATCTGAAGTTTAATATTTGGATGTTGTTTAATTGTAAAATGAAAGGAAGATTTTAATGTTAATATTAGAAAAACCATATGTTTCAAAATTTTTAGAAGATACAATTACCCAATTAGGGTTACCTGTTTTAAAAAATAAAGCTACTGAAGAATTTAAATTAAATGAAAATATTAATTTTGTAGAAGAAGAAGAATTTGTTAATAAAATTAAAGAAAATGAAGACTATTTAATTTATTGTAATTCAGAAAATCCAATTAATTGGATAACTAAAAATTTATCATTTACTGATTTGCCAGAAAAAATTGATGCTTTTAAAAATAAAGTTATATTTCGTGATTTATTAAAACATATTCATCCTGATTTCTTTTATAAAGAAGTGAGCTTTAACGAATTAGAAGAAATAGATATAAATGAAATTACAATGCCGTTTATCATTAAACCATCAGTTGGATTTTTCAGTATTGGAGTGTATAAAGTTAACAGCATATCAGGATGGGAAAAAGTAAAGAATCAATTAAAAAAAGATGTTAATAATATTGGAGATAATTATCCTGTAGAAGTAATAGATACAAATAAGTTTATCATAGAAGAAAATATAGAAGGAGATGAATTTGCTATTGACCTCTATTATGATGAAAACAGTAACCCGGTAATCCTGAATATTTTGGAACATCTTTTTGCTTCGGGAGAACACGTTAATGATCGGGTTTATATCACTTCTAAAAAAATAATGAGGAAATATTATGATTTATTTTTTGACTTTTTAGCTGAAATTGGAAAATTAATCACTTTAGAAAGATTTCCGATGCATATAGAATTTAGAGTTGATAAGGATATGAATATAATTCCTATAGAAATAAATCCAATGAGATTTGCGGGTTGGTGTACAACAGATATAGCTTATTATGCTTATGGAATAAATGTATATGATTATTTCTTCAAACAGAAAAAACCTGATTGGGAAAAGATACTCAAAAATAAAGAAGATAAGATTTATAGTATTGTAATTGCAGATTTACCTAAAGATATAGAAATTCACAATATCAGAAAAATTGATTATAACAAATTTTATTCATATTTTGAAAATGCTTTAGAAATGAGGAAGATAGATTATTTTAAATATGGTGTTTTTGCCTTTTTATTTGCTGAAACAAGTTATAACAATAGACAAGAGTTAGAAAAAATATTAAGGTCGGATTTAAAAGAATATGTGGAATTTAAAAATTAATTTTTGCACATTAGTTCACTGCATGGATGGGAGGATACAGGAACCCATTATTAAATATTTAAAAGAAAATTATGGAGCAACCTATGTTGGCACGATAACTGAAGCAGGGTCATGTAAAATACTTGCTGATAATAGCGATAGCTGATGATTTGCCGAATCATTTTAGTAGGATAGAAGAAGCAATACAATGGGTTCAGGGTGATTATAGTATATTTGTCCAAAAAGGTCGACCTGCTATTGCAATATCTTCGCAATGGTTCATTGAGAATATTAATAGCCAGAAAATAACTCATACATCTAAATATAATATAGATATTGTTGGCCGTAACAAACTTGTTGGAATCAGTAATGCATTTAAATATCTCATCGAGAAAATAAAAACATAACCACTGCAGGAACTGAAAGAAACCGTTTGTCACGTTCTTTAAAACAAAGCCCGCACCAAACAGCTTTGTCAGTTATGCTAAACGATATAAAACTTTAAATTAATATTATATTAAGTAAAAAAATCTTTTATGTTTTAATAAAATTTTGTATCTTCAATATTATGAAAACACAATCTAAAGATACCAATCCTCAAATCGAAAAAGTACAAATTTCTATATTAAAAAAACAAAGTATTGCACAAAAATTTGCTCAAGTATGCTCCCTTTCCCAAACTACAATTCAACTTTCTATTTCTTATTACATTGGTGGTTCAATAGCGAGCTCAGTATTTGGTTTTTTACGTTCCACAATGGATATCGATATAATTGCTGATATTCGACCCATCTCACATACCACACCTAAAAAAGCAACTTGAAAATGAATTCTATATTGATGAACATATAATACAAGAGGCTATAAAAAGATTCAAATATACGAAAGTCTGCTCAAGCAAGCACAGGAAGATTCCGTGGGCATGTCCGAAACCTTTTCAATGCTAGATAGTCTGGTCATTATACCATATTTAACAGCGCATAATAAAGGCTTGATGCCTGCTTTAAAACCATTATATATTGGGAGTGCCGGTTATAGCACAAGAACATGGGAAGCCATTTTGGCCACAGGAGGAATGGATGTATTGGAATTGGAATTGATAGAAAATATGGAAGGCTATTATTTCCAGATACACTTATTGGTCGATCAAATGAAAAAAATGGAATTATTATGTATCCTGCAATTACTCCCAAATCTTGATAAAGATGAATCTAATTTTATAATACAAAAACAAAAAAATTGTATCTTATGTTTTTTTATATGATTTCAAGCCAATCTATGTTACTATATCTAAGGGAACCTAAATGAAAATAATTACCCCTAAAATCATCTGTGTTGGATTCCAAAAAACAGGTACCACTTCACTGAAACATGCCCTGGAAGTGCTGGGATATTCGGTAACTGGTACCAAACCGAAGCTTCTGCTTCCCATACTGAGAAACAATTGGAAAAAAGTTCTTGGGGTGCTAAACAAGTATGATGCTGCTGAAGATAATCCCTGGGCCATTATTTACCGTCAGATCGATCGTATGGTACCCGGATGTAAATTCATCCTCACATACAGGGATCCAGAATCATGGTTTAAGAGTGTGAAACGGTATTTTCGTCTTCCCCGTTCAAGTCCACCCCTGCACGAATGGATCTACGGGCGAGGAAAGGGACTAATTGGTGCTGAGAAAGAAAATAGCATCAGTATCTATAAGCAGCATATCCAAGGTGTCCGTGATTATTTCCGTAACCGTCCGGATGATCTGCTCGAAATTGATATTACGAAAGGAAACAAATGGGAACCTCTGTGTGACTTTCTGGGGTGTGACATACCGGACATACCATTTCCCCACAGACGAGACAGCACAAAGAAAAAGAAGAAGAAACGGAACAAGATACACAAGAAGTATCGCAAGATCAAGAAGTCTCTGCATTATAGTATTTTACTGTGGTATATCGACATGATGGGATATCCGGATTTTCGCCGCCAACCAGGTACACTTCCTGCTGTCGATACCGATACATGGATCCAAGACTGAACGGGTGCAATGATCTGTAGAGCCTCAGCAACCAAAATAAATATTGTATGGATTGATTTTCAGATTTTTCTAATCGGATATAGGAATTTCAAACAAACAATGGTTAAAATATCTTTGCAAAAATGCATACTTGTATCAATTGGGGCACTCTCTGTCGGACTTGCCATCGTTGGCATCTTTATCCCTGTGCTTCCTACTACCCCATTACTTTTGTTAGCGGCCGCCTGCTTTGTGCGGAGCTCAGATCGGTTATACACATGGCTCATCACACATAAATGGTTGGGTCCTTATATACGGAACTACCGGGAGCATAAAGCTATCACCAGGAAAGCAAAGATAACAACCCTGGTTTTGCTATGGGGGACGATTGGGTATACAGCATTTGGAGTCATCTCTTATTGGCCCCTCCGTATCTTATTAATGTTCGTGGCAATTGGTGTCACGATACATGTATTGAGTATGAGGACACTTACTAAAGATATGTTTTCTGCATCAGAAATTGAAAATGATGATGGAAGTGTTCATCAGAATTTTTTGGATGGATCAGAAAGTGAAAAATAATGCAACATGCCGAGTATATCTCATTCTCTGGATTCTGAATGCATAATTTCATGAGTGCTAAAGTTATACGTTCGAGAGTTCTGAAATTCTTTTCAAAAAAATCCTTGACATTAAATCATTAAATTAGTATAATATTATGTTGATCACAAAAGGAGTAAACAGTATATGGATCAAAAAAATAGGTCGAAACCATTTTTTCGGGAAGTACAAAAGGTCAGACAATTCTGGATCTGGCTGATCATAATTATTATTGCGGGGATCAGCTGGTATGCGTTTGTGGAGCAAATTGTGATGAAAGGAGAATTTGGAACAAATCCGGCTCCTGATATCGTGCAAATTATTCTTTGGGTAGTTTTTGGCATTATATTCCCCCTGTTTTTACCTTTAACCAAGCTGATTACAGAAGTGCGAGATAACGGAATCTATATCCAGCTGTTTCCACTTCATTTAACTCCTCGCAGGATCGATTTCACAAAATTGAAGTCCTATAAGGTACGAACATACAAGCCAATTCGTGAATATGGCGGCTGGGGGATCCGCAAGGGAGGTCAGGGTATGGCATACAATATGAGCGGCAATCAGGGCGTACAATTAGAATTGTACAGCGGTAAGCGTATTCTCATCGGTTCCCAGAAGCCGGAAGAACTGTTTCACGCAATAGAACGGCAGGTTGAACAGTCTCATTAATGGGTGTATGATAAAATTTATCATGAACGCCCGGAGTTATCAAAAAAGTATGAAAAAACTTTAAACGCAGAGCTCGCAAAAGAAAACGCGAAATTTTTCATATCTAAGATTCAAATATTTATTACTTTGTGATATCTTTGCTTACTTTGCGTTAAAATTTTAATTTTTTGTTACTCCTGCATTATTGTTTGACTTCATAACTCACTATGATCTATTTATCTTTATTATAATCACATAATAGAAATACATACTTTCTAAAGAAATAAATAATTAAATTGGTAAAACGGATGCAGGACAAATGTTTATTGTCATGGTCTGATTGAAATTATTAACAGCAAGCTTACCCAGCTGGAACAGTTTCAGAAAAAAATCTGGGTGATTTCCAATAATGAAATCTGAAACATATGCGATATTGCCTTTTGCAGATCGAAATTTACCAGAGTATAAGGACAAAAGTTGGTTTTTCTGTTAAAGCTGTAAATGTAGAAACCGGAGTGATCCTCTGGAAGGGCAGCCATACAAAAACCACAAAATTGAAATATAACTATGATCCGGGTGCTTATGCTAATGAAGTAGCAAGAGAAATTGTGCAAGAACTAATTAAACGTCACTGAATTAGATTCAGCAATATACCTGCCATTCGAAAGAGCCCGTACCTTCAATTCAAGCTTAACATTTTTTCCTTTACTGCTCAACGGAAGAGCAATTGCAGTTGACTGAACAAGCTTATTTGAAAGTTTTTTCCAATCCTGACCGGTAATTCTTCCGAATATATGATACCCTTCACTGCCTTGTACAGCATTCCATTTTAAAATAATTCTGTCATCGGTCTGCTGCCCTTTTAATTTAAAGTCTGAGCGGGCAGTCGAAGGTGTAGAAGGCTGTTCCTTCTTGCGTTCAGTAGATGCAGGATGACTCGTCTTTCCGAACTTGAATGAAAGACCAATTTTATGAGAGTTGCCGATTGTATTCTCACGCATCATTACAAACGCATAATCAATGCATATATTGTTAATACCCATTCCAAACCCTACAGCATAGTTCTTAGTGCCCAGCCCACCCCGAACAGCAAAAGAAAAAGTATTCAGTCGCATCATATATTCCAACCCGGCTGCATATTTCAATGAAGTCCCTTCTACACCATCAACATCTTTAACAGTATTAACATCTGCTGCCAGAGTAAAATTATGCGTATTATCACTGGTTCCGTACGTAAAAGCTGTGCCAAAATATAGATTAGGATCCAGGGATTCATTCTTCATATTTGCTGCTACATTTTTTGCAACCACACCCAGTGTCCATATATCCGGAACCAGGGATATCAGGGTTCCGAATTCGAATCCGATACCGGCCCCGCTCCCCTCCTGAGAATATATGACTCTGCGGTTCAGACTGGTTCCTATAGAAATCCGGTTAGATAGTCTGAGCCCGTAAGAAAGCAGAAAACTGTTCTCACTCATAATACTCTTTTCACCACGACGACCTTCTTCCAGTTCAGCTCCCTGTCTGACCCAGGAAAATCCAACACCGCCCTTATAGAAAGGATACGAAACAGCCAGATAATCGACCATGATCTGACTGATCTCCTCAAAAGCCCAGTGCATAAAACGAATATCCCCGCCGTAAATAAAACTCAAACCAGCCGGATTCCAGTAAACAGCATCAGCATCATATGCCAGGGCAACGTAGGCACCGCCCATACCCTGAGGCCGTGCACCCAGCTGAAGATCAGTCTGAGCAGACGTTACTGATACGCCCAGTAAGAAAATTAAGATTATAAGAAAAATAATATATTTATTCATGACTGTATCCTCTACTTAACTATGCCTATAGGCTTTTTAATAATTGTCTTATCACCAAGTTCATCAGTGAATTCAAATACATAAATGTAAATTCCACTTCCCACAAACCGGTCAAAATCGTTCAGGCCGTCCCATCTTCTTTCAGTGGAAAAACTTACTGGTTCATTTTCTATAAGAGTCCTTACCAGATTTCCGGAAAGATCATATATATTAAGAGTAATTTCACCAGGCTCTAATAATTCGATAACTGCAGTTGTCCCGTCATCAGGATTAAAAGGATTCTGAGTCCAGTAAAATTTAAATGCTGCTTCTCTGTCATCGTTTCCCAGAGCATAAATTGAAAAATGGTTGGTTGTAAAGGTAACAGTATTATTGATATCATCCCGTGAATCAGCTGTGTTTCTTATCCACTCATTGCCGTCCAGATAATACACTTGAAGCCCGGATTCATCAAAATCATTTACCATATCCTGATCAAAATCCAGATCCAGATAGTTGTACGTCAATGTTATAGTAACTGGTTTATGAAACACCAATCCCTTCGGACCAAATTGATGTGCAGTTTTCATAAGAGAAATTCCTTCCAGAGGATCAGGCAGATTATCAGTATTAACTGTATTAATAGTAATAGCCTGCTCTGAGAGCAAGGCTCCGGGAGGAATCTCCACCATGGTTCCGTCCGGTGACTGCACAGAACCACCTTCACTGTCCACATATTCAGTATAGGCAGGATTGATATAGGTCAGAATAATGAAATCCTCTCCTACATTTCCGGCTCTGTCAGTAATTTCCGCATGTATGGTATTCTGCCCTTCTACTAACTGTACATTGCGGGCAAACTCTCTTTCTGAATTTGGTGGTATAATCACAGGAGAAGTATTTATATTGTCAGTTTCTGCATTTTTTACTTCGAGAATAATCTGCCACACACCACTGGAATCAGGTGAATCATAGTAACTTCCTTCCACCAGTACTTCCGGAACATATATCTCCCCGTTGACAAGCACAGGCAGAACACTGATGGAAATGGAAGGCTTGATATTATCAATAACTACTCTTCCTGTAATCTGTCTGTTATTGGGTACAATGTCAGCGGCATCAATAGTGAATGAAAATGTATCAGTCTCAGTTGTGGTAACCTTCAGACGGGCTGTAAAGATACCGTCATTGGATACAGCATCACCTTTTTCTCCATTATCCACCATTATATACCCTGATTCAGAATTAGCATCAACCAGAACAGACTTCAGGAGCAGACTGCTGGAGTCTAACTGCGTTGTTGCTTCTTTTATCAACGCGGAAATGATTATCCACTGCCCATTATGGGCAGCTGTCTGATCTTCCGGATAAACGATGTGAACATTTTCTATGGTGGGTGCAATTCGGTCCACAATAAAAATCAGAGATACGAATTTTCCCCATTTACCCGACACATTCTGTCCATGAATATACACTGTATGCTGACCTTCTGACAGATCAGCAATGGAGAGCGGTGCTGTTACATCTTCTGTGGGAGAATCAAAATCATCATCTACAGGACTCATAGCCTGCCCTTCCCCTGCAACACCGATTACATCGATGAAATATTCTGCTGCCTTGATATTAGCATCATTATCTGTTACAGTGGCTGTAATAACATCATCTGTATTTAAAATATCATCCGTATCAACCAGTGCCAGAGAGGTGACAATCGGACCTGTATTGACAAGATAAAGTGAGGTAGTACCGGTTCCCACCAGACCGACACTGTCAACTGCTCTGGCTGTGAGTATATAACTTCCATTTGGTCTGGTATTGGTCTGGCTCAGAGTATAGCGTATCCTGTAGGTACCGTCCCCGTTATCCTGAACAGCTTCAGAACCGGAAACATAGGATACATCCATAGAACTGAAATCACAGCTCACTTCATAACCGGGAGCATCAAAGGTTGCCCGCAGAAGTATGGTCTCTCCATTAGAATAGATAGTATCCGGATCAAGACTGAACAGATTCACAAACACCGGCGCCGTATTATCAAGTATTACCCTACCGGTCAGCTGAGCACTGTTGGGGACAATATCCGCTGCACTGACAGTAAAATCCAGGGTGTCAGTTTCACCAGAGGTCACTGTCAGCTGAGCCGTAAAAATGCCATCACCTGCTGAAGCATCCCCGGAAGTCCCGTCATCCTTCATTGCATATCCGGCCGAAGAATTGCTGTCTACCAAAGCAGAACGGAGCAGTATGGTGGAAGAATCCAGCCGAGTGGTTTCTTCATAGAGCAATGCAGAAATGGTGATCACCTGCCCGTTACTGGCTGCAGACTGGCCGGCCGGATATTTGACTGTCATATTAGCAATAAGCGGCGGTACCCGGTCCACAATAAAGGAAAGGGAATTGATACTCCCCCATTTACCTGATTCATTCCGGCCCCGTACATACAGGGTATGCTGTCCTTCTGAAAGCTCAGAAATGGACAAAACAGCTGTCACATCTTCTGTTAATGAATCAAAAGTACCATCCACCGGTGACATAGAAATTCCTTCACCGGGATCACCAATCACATCCACAAAATACTCTGCTGCCTGAATATTGGCATCTTCATCTGTTACCGTTGCAGTTATGACATCATCAGCATTCAGGATACTGTCTGCATCTGCCAGGGTCAGACTGGAAACCACCGGACCGCTGTTATCCAGGAGCAGACGGATAGTACCGCTGTCGGTTAATCCTACTGAATCAGTTGCAGTAGCGGTTATGGTATAGCCGCCGCTGGATCTGCTGTTGGTTTCTGCTAAAGTATAACTTATATTATAAGTCCCGTCTCCGTTATCCTGAACAGTTTCGGAACCTGTAACATACTTGTTATCAATTGTCCCGAAATCACAGGTCACTTCATATCCAGGGGCATCAAAGTCAGCCTGGAGAAGAATTGTCTCACCATTGGTATAGATTGTATCCGGATCCAGGCTGATCAGATCCTCAAACACAGGAGCAGTATTGTCAAGATAGACATCAGCTGTGACCTGACTGTTATTGGGAACAATATCCGCCGCATCAATGGTGAAATTATACACACCTGTTCCTGTGGAAGTTACAGTGAGCTGTGCTGTATAGATCCCGTCTCCGGATACTTCATCTCCGGACGTACCGTCATCTACCATTACATACCCAGTAGAGGAATTGCTGTCCACTAAAGGAGCTCGCAGCAGTATGCTGGCAGGATCCACCATAGTGGTGGCTTCATAGATCAGAGCGGAAATGGTGATCACCTGTCCGGTACGGGCCGCAGGCTGACCTTCCGGATAGGTAACGTTCAGATCAGCAATAAAGGGTGCCACACGATCCACAATAAAATTCAGGGAACTCACCACACCCCACTTTCCGGCCTGATTCTGTCCCCGCACATACAGAGTATGCTGCCCCTCTGATAGATCTGAGATGGACAGTGCTGCAGTTATATCCTCTGTTAACGAATCAAAAGAACCGTCTGTAGCACTCAGAGCTGTTCCCTCTCCTGCTGCCCCGATCACATCAATAAAATATTCAGCAGCCTGAATGTTGACATCATTATCCGTGACCGTAGCAGTGATCACATCATCAGCATTCAAAATACTGTCTGCATCAGCCAGGGTTAAACCGGATACTACCGGTCCGCTGTTGGAAAGGGTCAGAGAAATACTGCCGCTGCCGGTTAATCCGACCTCGTCAGTCGCATAAGCTGTTACCAGATGACTGCCATTGGAAGTGGTGTTGGTCTCTGTTATAGTGTAACTGATAGTGTAGGTCCCGTCTCCATTATCCTGCACAGTTTCGGAGCTCGAGACATACTCTGCATCCATAGCACTGAAATCACAGGTTACATAATATCCGGAAGCATCAAAGGTGGCCAGAAGGCGGATGGTCTCACCATTGACGTAGATCACATCCGGATCCAGACTGGCCAGACTCACAAACACAGGAGCGGTATTATCAAGGGTAACAGTGACCTGAGGATTGAAGGTATTGGTAACATTATCGGTAACAGTTGCAGTCAGGGTTTTATCTCCGTCTGCTACTCCATTGGAAGCATCAATGGTATAGGTTGCTTCGTAAATACCATCACTGTCCAGATCAGTCAGGGACAGATCCGAACCTGCCTGATCATCCAGAAGCTGAAGCTGGGCCAGGGGGATCACTGCAGTTAACCCGGTTTCCAGGGCATAATAGAAAAATTCTACAGTATCTCCGTTTTTAACTTCCTCCGGATCAGCAACCAGCGTCCCTGCCGGAGGTTCGTTGTCTGTTACCACACTGACAATATTTGACACACCGGTTTTACCATTATTATCCGTGGTTCTCACCTGGATAGTATGAGTTCCGTCCGGAAGTGCTGATGTATCCCAGGAGTGGCTTCCGGGTCCGCCGGTAACCGGCGGTGCACTGGTGACTGCTGTCCATATAGTATCACCATCTACTGAGATCTGTGTAGAATTCAGTGTACTTGGTGCTACAGGTTCAGTTTCAAAAGTAACTGTTACTATGCCCTGAACCTCGGAAGAAGGAGTTGGACTTGTAATGGTAACTGACGGTGTGTTTTCCGTGGTTACCAGTATACTGGGTGAATAGTTTTCTATACCGATTGAATTCACCGCCCAGACCTGTATTATATGTTCTCCGTCCGGAAAAGGAGCAGTATTCCAGCTGTAGGTATTGGAATACGATGACGTACTGGAAGGATAGTATTCCTGCATTACATTCCCATCAATGTACACCCGTACTGTATCCAGAGTCAAAGGTGAAGGTGTGCTTGCTGAAAATGATACACTATTCCCAGCCCCGGAAAGAACTGTATTGGGAGCAGGAGAGGTGATCTGAATAGTGGGATCGTCCACACCGGATACCCCTCCCTCATTATTGATAAAAATATCAATTGGGACTGAAAGTGTATCCAGTTCACCGTCATACACTCTGTAGACTAATCGTAAGGGTGTAGTGGGAGATTCTGTGATCGCCCGGGTATTCACTGTTCCTGTCCAGATTGCCAGACTGTCATCTTCTATTTTTGCCATATCACCACTTAATAGGGTAATGACCGTACCGGTAGTCGGATCTTCCTTTCTGATTTCATATCCGATGGATTCGATTCCGGTTTTAGGATTAGCATCTGAGGGATCCAGAGCATAGATTGCCAGGGGATACTCCCCGCTCAGGGTATCGCCGTCCTCAGGATAGATGGGCTGCATAAAAGGACCTCCGGTCTGCAGAATTCCCCAACCCAATGCATTAAATACTACATCATCAGGATCCAGCTCAATTCTTGCACTATTGATGGTAGCACTCCACCAGTAACTCCGACTGTTAGTATAATCATAATACCTAAGTAAAATACCCTGTATATCCCCGCTTGTTATATCCAGGTCACGAATATCCCCGCTGGATAATGGTACACTGAATTCTGCTTCCCAGTCACTGACACTTGAACCTGCAGCACCATTCCCATGCTGAGAAGCATCTATTACCCAGTTTTCTGGAGGACTGGTGCCAAAATAATAATCCTCGTAAGTAGTACCGTCTCCGAGTACTCGAACTGCATGGTCATATCTCGGATCCCCTCCCTCAGTGAGTATATAATTCAGATCTCCTCCAGCCGCTCCCTGATCAAAATATATTGTTAAAGTGTCATTAGCATTTGGCGAAGTATTTTCCAGTGTAATTCCAAACAACAAATTATTAGGTGAGTACTGTTCTTTGATTTTTAAAGATCCGTTTATTTTATTGCCGGCAAAATCTGTAAATACGATATCTTTATCAAAAGCATAACGCCAGTTACTGTCTCCGGAAATATCCCCGTCAATAGTTGGGACAATTCCTTTAGCATACAAAGATACCACATTGCGGTCAGCAATCCCTTCACCAATGGTTTGGATTTCAGCCCAGCCGATCTTACCGTTTGACCCGGTCGCAGAAGGATCTGTTTCTACTGCATTGGACTGATACCAGAAAAATTCCTGGCTAGTATTATCCTCAACTTTTATCAATATACCTACTTCATCCCCGGCTGTCAGATTAAGATAGCTATTATTAGCATCTCCTGCCTCGTTTAGAGGCATTTTAAATTCATAATTGAAGATATGAAGTCCACCGGAACCGCGCCGTCGTCCAAAACCATAAACTTTTGAAGAAGAATTTGCAGTCCATGCACTTCCATTCCAGTGTCCGTCTGTAGGTGGATTGCCATCAGCTTTCATGGTTATATAGTATTCACCAGGTGAGCCGGAACTGCCATCTAATACTCCCTGGGTCTGCTGATCAAAATATATTGTAGCCTGATTATTAACTGAGGTACTTGCCAGTTCCACTGCCAAAGATATATACAAGGTATCTGAATCATTAGCAATAAGTATAAAACAATTTCGTGATTCAAGACTGGTATCACCATCTACAGCCACAATTACCTTTCGTACATAAGCAGCTGCCCAGTCAGTGGGATCCGCACCAGCACCAATTAAACCATCCGTAACATCAGGTCTTGTAGTTGAAGTAACTTTATAGCTCAATAATTGCAAAGCATCGCCCACATCAGCGGCTTGTATAAACTGAAATGAAAATAATGAACATACTATAAATACAAATAATAATTTATTCCCACGCATTGAAATCCTCCGATAAATAGATGTAATTTATTGAATTTGCAACTTTTATGCCATATAACTATTAAAAAATAACTATATCTTTACATAAATAAATGAATTTTTTAATTATTATTTTATTAATTGTAATATATTGAAATTACTATGCTTATGGCTTTAGTTAAAAATGATTTTTTTTGGTAATAGATAGAAAATTTTAATGAGATATGTTAGTTTTTGTACACAAAACTCCAAACATTTTAATCTGAAACACTTATAAATGATAAATTTTCAGCCATTTAATGCTATTTGCTGCGCACCTGTGCAGAGAGTAGCTACAAGTAAAATCCTACATCCCAAGCACCAAATAACAAATAATACCCAAATTCCAAATTTCAATGATCAAACTGATCAAGCTTTTTGAGTTTTTATTTCATCAGGAAATACACGAAGGGAAGATGGAGAAGGGAGAACAATAGAAAATGTATAGAATCCGGATAATCCCGCCTTTCATCTATCATTTATTAATAAATTTCTACTCGTTAATACATAAATACATTAACCCATATACCATATACCTCATAACTAATACACCGTCACTACGACTCTGTCAGTCTTCGATGAACTCAGATTGAAAGATTGGGTACTTTTATTTGAACCTGATTCACCCTGACAGGGGTCTGTAATGTAGACCCTGCCAGGGTGACAGATAAGGTGATGAGCACAGTGTTCTTAAATTTTTTATTCTAATAAAATCCGGACTGCATACCTAAAATCCGTGTTCATCCGTAGTTAACAAAATGGATCATTGTATATTGTTCATTGTCTGATATTTATAGTTTTATTATTGTAATTTATTTGTAATTTGGCATTTGGGTATTGTTAATTTACTATCCGCAGAAATAACAGCTCCAGCAAATATTGTCAAAGTAAAACGTGCCAGGCACTTCACAAGTGCCGAGCACATTTCTGATCGATTATTCTCTCACAAAAATATTCCACCAATGCATAATTTACTTGACTTTTATGCAAAATTTATTATCATTGTCTGGTTAAATTAGTCTATTAATTTTATCATTCTTTGCAAAGAATTGTCTTTTGATTGTATTTATTTTTATAGGAGAAAGGTTCAATGATAAATGAAAATATCAAAAGTCAAAGCAGGAAAGTTAAAAAACCGACCTATACGCAGGTTTTGGGACCGGTTGAAAATCTTGAGAGTTATGTGAAGGCAGACTGGTGGAAAGAGATTTTTAATGCAAACTATCTGAGAACAGATGGAGACGTAGTGGAAGATGTTTCTATAACTCAACAGGAAACAGATCTTTTTATTGATATATTAAACATTGAAAAGGATAATACGATTTTAGATCTCTGCTGCGGTCAGGGCAGACATACCCTGGAACTGGCAAGAAGAGGTTACTCCAATGTATCCGGACTGGACAGATCACATTATCTCATAAACAGAGCAAAATCTATAAATAAAAAAGAAGGTCTGAATGTCAGTTTCAGAGAAGGTGATGCCAGAAAACTCTCATTTGCAGCTGATACATTCGATTATATAATCATGGCTGGAAACAGTTTTGGTTATTTTGAATCTGTAAATGATGATAAACAAGTACTGGAGGAAATTAAACGAGTTCTTCGTCCCTACGGGAAAATGTTAATTGATCTTACAGACGGCACCTATATGAGCAAGCACTATCAGCCCAGAAGCTGGGAATGGATTGACAAAAATTATTTTGTCTGCAGAGAACGTTCCCTGTCAGAAGATCAGAAAAGACTCATTTCAAGAGAAGTGATAAGCCATGTTAAAAAAGGTGTCATTGCTGATCAGTTTTATGCAGAAAGACTGTATACAAAGCAAAGTATTGAAGATCTGCTGAATACCATCGGATTCAGCGATATTACATTTCATCAGGAATTAAAACCTGACTCACAGAGAAATCAGGATCTTGGAATGATGGCCCAGCGGATCCTGGTAAGTTCCTGTATTAAGAAAGAATGGACAGTAAAAAGAAAAACTAAGCAGACTACTAAAACTGTTGCTGTACTTCTTGGCGATCCGAATATATCTGACATAACCAAACCAAATGCAGTATTTGATGACGATGATTTTTACACAATCAGTGAATTGAAGAAAGCTCTTACAGAATTAGAAGAATATGATTTTATGTATATGAATTCTCACAATACATTTATTTATGACCTTCAGAACAAAAAAAATAAAATTGATTTTATCTTCAACTTGTGTGATGAAGGATTGAATAATGATCCCACCAAGGAACTGCATGTTCCCAGCTTACTGGAAATTTTCAATATCCCCTATTCCGGAGGAAGCCCTCAGTGTCTGGCTTACTGTTATGATAAATCTTTAGTGAGAGGAATAGCAAAGGAAATGGATATTCCGGTGCCGGAAGCGTTTATAATTGAACCTGAAGATGTTACCTACATTGAACTGCAGATTGCATTTCCGGTTATCGTAAAACCAAATTTCGGAGATTCAAGTTTCGGTATTACCAAGAAAAGCGTATGCAATAAGGTGGAAGAGCTGGAAAATGCCATCTCATTTGTAAGAGAAAAATTCGGATATAATAAGCCCATCATAGCAGAACAATTTCTGACCGGAAAAGATATAAGTGTGGGGATTATTGGAAATCCCCCGGAATCGTATTTGGTTCTTCCCATTATTGAAGAAGATTATTCCGCTCTTCCTCCCGGACTTCCGAGAATCTGCGGCTATGAAGCGAAATGGAATCCTGATTCTCCCTACTGGAAGATTACATCTATCCCGGCAGAATTACCTGAGGATACAAATCGTTTTCTGACAGCCAGTTGTCTTAAGCTTTTTGACCGACTGGGATGCAGGGATTATGCCAGATTTGACTGGCGTCTGGATAAAAATGGGACTCCCAGATTACTGGAAGTGAATCCGAATCCCGGATGGTGCTGGGATGGACATTTGGCCAAAATGGCAAAACTTGCGGATATATCCTATCCGCAGATGCTATACAAAATTCTGCAGGCTGCTGAAGAAAGGATACAGAACAGCAAACAGAGCCAGGATACCAGTTCTGCATAAAATCCAGAGGGTGATTTCAAAAACACTAATTAATCTTATTTCCTGCTTAGTGTCATCTGTATATATAATTTAAATATAAAGTAAGCAAACACACACGGGGTTGACTGCTATATTAAAAAGCAAGTGTTTTTTTAAAAAATACCTCACTTTTTTTATAGTATACCCCTACGTCATTAAGATTAACAATTTTTGGTTCGTTTAACACTTACAGTTATTTTTTTAGA
>Ga0180433_10000850_pt1 | contig 52058 bp, 52 predicted proteins | sample SS_ome_8_FD_132980 | JGI IMG/M metagenome (GOLD analysis project Ga0180433, IMG submission 132980) | Hypersaline lake sediment archaeal communities from the Salton Sea, California, USA - SS_1_D_1 metaG | ecosystem: Environmental > Aquatic > Non-marine Saline and Alkaline > Hypersaline >...
ATGTTGCCGATAAGCAGCAGCCCCACCGCGACACACAGCATAGCATCAGCCACATTAAATGCGGGCCAGTGTTTGCCCGGCCAGTACACGACGTCGATAAAATCCCGTACGAAGCCGTTGTTAAAGATTCTGTCGTATAGATTCCCGATTATCCCGGCGGCAAACAGCGCCAAGGCGATGTGAGCGATTTTGTGCCGAATGTTTCCGAGAAGGAAGAGTGCGACAACCACGCACAATGCGATAATCGAGACGGCAATCAATACCGAAGTCCAGCCGGTGAAGAGACTGAAGGCGGCGCCGGAATTTTCCCTCATAACAAGTGTTACAAAGCCCTTTATGACTGGAAACTGATTATGGTTTCTTGTGCCGAGCCATTTAAAGACGGCGTTTTTGCTCCACAGGTCGGCTCCCACGCCGAGCACCAGCAGCGACCAGAAAATGACTTGGGCCTTTGGGGCGGGAAGTTGTAGTTTTGAAAAAAGCGGCCCGTGTTCAGGCCGGTTCGGCTGAGAATATGTGTTCGGCTGGTTCATATCTTCTGGCCTGTACGGTTTCTTTATTTCGAATATTTTTCGAGGAGACGCCTCAGTTTAGGCTGGTTGGGATTGATATCGAGAGATGTATTCCAGTGTTCGATTCCTTTTGCTTTCATCCCGGTGTCATTATTATTGATGGCCTTTAGCATATAGACCACCCCCAGATTCTTATGTGCGACCCAGTCGGAGGAGTCTATCTCTACGGCTTTTGAGTAGTTGGCGACGGCGGTGTCGATATCCCGCAGTTTCAGGTGGGCAAAGCCGAGGTATCGATAAGCGACGGCGTTTTTGGGTTCAAGCTGGATTGCCGAGGCCAAAAGCTCCTTTGCGGCGTCGTATCGCTGCGTTCCGAGATAGGCTCGTGCAAGAGCCACCATAATCTCAGGCTTATTGCCCTGGATTTCAAGAGCGCGTCGGTAAGCGGCAACGGCCTGCTCGTGGTCTTTTCGTGCCTCGAAGATATCTCCGAGCAGAAGCGATGTGTCGCTGCTGTTAGGGTCGATTTGCCCGGCTATCCGGCCGTACTCGTAGGCGCTGTCATAATCTTCAAGCTCATAGTAGCACTGTCCCGCGCCCAGGTGTGCGCCGAAGTGGTCAGGCTCAAGTTCGCACGCCCTGACGTACGCCTTTACCGCCCGCAGGAATTGTTTCATTATCTGGGTGACCTTTCCAAGATTGAAGAAATCCCTGAAAGACCACGGGTCGAGCTGTGTGGCGGCATCGTAAGAATCCGCGCTTTGGTCGTACTCGGCTCTATCCCGGTGAATATCGCCTTTTAGGGAATAGGCCATTGCGAATTGTGGGTCAAGCTCTATCGCTTCGATGAGCTTTGCGATGGCCTCATCTTTCTCGTCTTGCTCGTGTAGTATCATGGCGTCCACATATAAACTGACCGCCCGGTCTCTGCTACGGCCCGGCTGGGCGCAACCGTTTGAAATCAGCATTATCATTGTTAAGGTGCCGAGTACGGCAAGTTTATAAGAGTCGGTACGTACAACCATTGACTATTCCCTTTCAAAATCCGGGTAACCATCCAACCGCTACTATCGGTAACTTTTGTATGGTGATTATATCACAAGGTATGCCCGTGTCAAAGCAAAACCGGCTGCCTCTTAAGGTATGGGTGTGAAATTATTACCCTTTTTTTCAGCATAATTTTGTGCTTAGTTTGCCCAGAAAAGACAAGTTCGGTTATATATGCAGCGGGCAATAGCCGATTTCGTCACAAAGAGCTTTTATCCTGTCCCATACATTCGGGTCCCTTATGACCTCAACAGCAATCGGGTACAGAATGTTGTCCTCCTGGATGATATGCTCCTGGAGATTTTGGCACAGGTATTTTGTGAGGGAGTTCAAACGGACCTTGAACTCGTCAAGGCATTGTGGGTTGAAGGAGCGCACAATTTTCATCAGGTCATCTATAGCTATTTTGACGTATATATGCTCGCTGTGGGCGGCGCGGCAAAGGTTTATCCAGCCGTGCTTTTGCAGATATGGAAAGATAATGTCCTCTTCGACTTCGATGTGCTGGACCATCGCTTCGAGGTGCTGTGCGATATGAGCAAGTTTCCTGAAGTCCGAATTAGCGCTTGAAAGCTCGCTTTGCTGTTTAATCACATCGGCCAGTTCTTTCAGGTCGGCCAGGAAACACAGAAGCATCTCATGTTCAACTAAAACTTTGCGGACAATGTGGTTGTTCGGTAACTGAGTACGCAGATTGATTCGCCGGCCTTCAATTATGCCGATTACGACAAATGCCGCCGATAGCTGTCCTGCAACCCTGGCTGAACAACCGGAGTCTATCAGGTTCTGCTCGGCTGCGGCGATATCGCTGCTGGTTAGATTGACGATCAGACGCCCGGCTTCTTTGCGAAGGTCCTTAAGGTCCTCCCCGGCATTTATCCGCATAAGCAGACGGGTCAGTATCTCGGCATTGTCGTCTTTTTCATATATTTTTCCCATGTTAATAACCTCCCTCCTTACCAAAACCGCCCCTGGAGGTCCTTTTTTTTCGGCTTTAATGGACCATCCGCTACTTATACACCTTGAAAGATGATACTGTTCGGTTGCAACCTTTTTTGGTGGAGGATTTTCTGGATGCCGGGTACCTCCTTCGCACGAGGCTACGGAGGGCAGGCAAGCCCGGCATGACGGGAGATAAATTTTCTGGATTCCGGATCCCTTCGGCTTTGCTCAGGGCAGGCAAGCCCGGCATGACATTGAGGGTAGCCGGCTCGAATTAACGGAAGTTCATATTAGTCATATTCGGTTTGTGCCGCTTCGTTTATCAAACTGACCCGTCGCGGTTGGCGCATAGTATAGCGGCGAATGCGACGGCGGCGGTTTCGATTCGCAAAGTGGTGTCTGTAAGGCGCACTTCAGAGGCACCGGCTGATTTGAGCAGGTTTTCTTCCTCATGAGTTAATCCCCCTTCCGGGCCGATCAAGGCGACTATGTCTTTGCCATCGCGTGCGAGTTCCACGATAGATTCGACCTGCGGATTGAGTGCTCCAAAGATTAGGTGGGCGTCCGGATAGTCTTTTTTCAAAAGCGCGAGGGTTTGCTGAACGTCGTTTGGGCCGGTTATCTTAGGCAGGAAGATTCGGCCGCACTGTTTAGTAGCAGCCAGGGCAAGTTTGTTGTATCTGGCAAGGACGGATGACCCTTTTGCAAGTTTTACAGTTCGCTCAAACGCCACCATCGCAATGTGGTCAACACCCAGTTCGGTGGATTTTGTTACAAGCAAGTCGAGACGGTGGCCCTTTGGGACACTTGCAGCGATAACGACCCGGCCGGTCGTACGGGTGGGCCTTATTTGGATATCTTGGACATCGAGCTTAACAATCTTGCGTTTGATCTCCGTTATAGAAGCTTGTGCCACCGTGCCTCTACCGTCAAAAAGCTCTACATTATCGCCTGCGACAAGCCTTAGCACATTCGCAAGGTGATGTGCCTGGTCGGGTGATAACTCGACCAGGCCGGTTTTGATTGACTTGCAATAAAATCTTGCCTGTTTCAAAAATCACCACCAAAAGTTAAAATAATCAATAGTCAGCCCCCTTGAATAATTTTTAGACAACAGTTGTATGGGGCTTTGCCTCTATCTGTTTTTTTCTGGATTCCCGCTGGAGTTTATGCCGTGCCCCGACACGGTACGGGAATGACAGTAGAAACCGATAATCTGAAAACTTTGGGACACCAGCTTAAAAGCGGTAAACTGTTAATTATATTACCAAATGTCGCGTAAAAGAACCATTGTTGATTGTTACACTGATGAGCCGGCGGGGCTTGGGGTGCCGCCGTTTTTAGGTGTCTGGCCGCGATATGCAGCCGGCCGGTTGAGCGATGAGCCTGTATATCTGACGATTGATGACCTTCGGCTTGCCGACTGGAAGGCCAGGATTAAGCCGGCGACATTCGACCCGCCGACAGGCAGAACCCGTATCGACCTCATTAACCATACCCGTTCGGCCGAAGAGGTCAGGCAGACACTCAAACAGACCGACCAGTTGATAGCGATTGTAGGTATCCAGACGCCGGGTAAATATCTGAGTGCTCGACCCGGAACGTTGGCGGAAGTTGTAAAGTTGCTCAGTCCTTACAAATTTCGCAGGATACTTGCAGGTCCTGTGGTTACCGGTGGCACACAGCTCCGAGGCGGCGGGCATGCGGAGGTGCCTGGTGCGAAAGACTTTCATGAGCTTCGTGAAATATCCTTTGATTCTTATAGTGAGCTTCAGCCTTGTATGCTCAAAGGTGCCGCAATCTTCAACCAGATTCCACAAAGCCGTATCGTTGAGATCGAGACAGGCAGGGGCTGTACAAGGTCCGAGGGATGCTCGTTTTGTACTGAGCCTGTCAAAAACGTTCTCCAGTGGCGAAACGCCGGGGATATAATTGAGGAGGTCAAAACATTTATGACGCTCGGCGCGACCGCATTTCGCCTTGGAAAGCAGTGCTGCATATTCAGTTATCAGCAGGGGGATGTAGGAAAAATCGGGGAGCTTCTTCAAGGTCTTGCGGCACTTGGGCCGGAGGTTCTGCACGTTGATAACGCAAATCCTGTGATGATTACAGAAGAACGGGCAAGGCTTTTTGCCCGGTATCTTACGCCCGGCAGCACGGCTGCGATGGGCGTTGAATCCTTCGATCCCGAGGTTGCCGGGCTGAACAACCTCAACTGCACGCGCGAAACGGTCTTTGAGGCGATCAGGATACTGAATCGCATCGGAGGCGGAAGCTCGGAAAACGGCTGCCCTGTATTGTTGCCCGGTATCAATATCCTTCTGGGTTTAAATGGTGAGACCGCCAAGACTTTGGAGAAAAACTTTGCAGCACTTAAGCAGATGCTTGACGAGGGTCTCCTTATAAGGAGGATTAACATCCGGCAGGTGGTGCCGTTTCCGGGAACAAAGCTTTACGAGCTGGTCGGAGATAAATTTTTGCGTAAGAACCGTGTGCTTTACGGGCGCTGGATTGAAAAGGTCAGACACGAAATCGACCTTGAGATGTTAAAGCGGGTTTTTCCGGCAGGTACTATACTGCGCAGAGTCCGCAGCGAGATACATGAAGGTAACGTTACATTCTGTCGCCAGGTCGGGAGCTATCCAATTATTGTGGCAGTGAGAAGCCGGCTTCCTTTAGGCAAATATTTTGATTTGCGTATAACAGACCACATGCTCAGGAGCCTGACGGGCGAGGTGATCGATTAAGTAAAGATAAAGATTGTAGAAACAGTCAAAATAAGTTAGAATCCGTGTGAGGATATTATGGACGTTTTTGAAGCGATAAAAAGGCGTTATTCGTGCAGGTCTTATGAGGCAAGGAGCATTGAGCAGGATAAACTTGCTCGCGTTCTTGAGGCGGCGCGTCTTGCACCGTCGGCCAAGAATCTGCAGGACTGGCGGTTTGTGGTTGTAACCGATGCCGAGAAGCGGGCAAAGCTTGTCGAAGCCGCCAACAACCAGAAATTTGTCGGCACCGCCGCGGCGATTATAGTTGCGTGCAGCAACAGCAGCCATGTGATGCGTTGCGGACAGGCAGTCGGGCCGATAGATGTCTCTATCGCATTGGAGCATATTTCGCTTCAGGCGGTGGCTGAAGGGCTTGGAACCTGCTGGATCGGGTCGTTTTATCCAGAGAAGGTAAGGGCGGTTCTGGGGATACCCCAAGATGTCGCGGTAATTGAACTTATGACGATTGGGTATCCAGCCGACCGTCAGAAACCGGCTAAGCGTGAGCCTATTGATAAAATCGTCAGTTACGAGCGATGGCAGTTTGGTTCTTACTAAAGTTTTGCTCTTAAAAGGCCGGCGAAAAAAATCGGTGAGTAAATCGATTTTACCCTTACAGTCTTAAACAAGACGAACGACGGGGGCGTCGTATAATGGGAGTACACCGCGGTCGCATCGCGGGGATGCGGGTTCGATTCCCGCCGCCTCCATCCTCCGTCGCTCTGCAAAGCAGAGCTATGGAGGATGCCCTCCGAAACTTTAGCGAAGGAGGGCAGAAAGTTGACAAGAATAATTTGTCGAGAACCATCGATAGATGAAATACGTCTATATTCTTTAAAGTCTAAAGGACACGAAACAACGGTATATTGGAATTACTACCAATCTCAATAAAAGGTTGAAAGACCACAACGGCGGCAAGTCACCGCACACTGTCAAGTTCAAACCTTGGAGCGTTATTGTTGCTATTCGGTTCTCCGATAACCAAAAAGCCGAAGCGTTCGAAGCGTACCTAAAATCTGGTTCCGGTCATGCATTTGCCAAACGCCATTTCTTGTGATATACCGCTCGCTCATGGCAGGGGATTCGATTGAGGTATAAACAGGCAGAAATTAAATTGTCGTAAGTCGAGTGCGTTTGTGAAGTTGGGGGATTGGGGAAATTTAGGCCACAGGGGGCGAAATGAAGCGAAAAATACCGGGTAAAAAAATCAAGGACTCCAAAGATATTTGCCGATAGAAGCTGCTGTTGGATCATTAAAAACATGTGGCTCTGTAAAGTGACCTATCAGGCCAGGTTAGCTTCACCTTGGCGTGTCCATAGTCCGGGATTTCGCACACAAGGCAGAACGTAAACAGGCGCAAAGAGCGAAAAGCTATGCCCACAAAAAAAATGGAAAGAGCCACACAAGAAAAGGGAGAGCCTTTTGGCTCTCCCATTTTTTATTGAACCTGCCTTTTTGCTGTGCCGATAACACAAAGCGAGATTGCTATTTATCATCCATTATAAATACTCTGGGTTTCGGCTTACTGAAAATCGGAATGACGATTCTGATATGTTTTGTACGACTCAAGGTGATGTATGAAAAGAGGGTTTACACTTACCGAATTCGTGATAGCTGCAGCGATTTTGGGGATAATGGCGGCAGCGGCGGCGCCGGTTTATCAGTCATACGTACTCAGTGCAAAGGAATCGGCAGCAAAAGATAATCTCCGGGTATTGCGTAATGTAATCGAGATTTACGCCATTCAGCACAACGGTATCCCGCCCGGTTACGTCGAAAACGACCTGCTGTCGGGGGTAAGCAGCCAGGAGTTTGAAAGTCAGTTGACGCACTCGGAGGTTATCTTGCAAGACGGTTCTGCGGATGAAATCAGGAGAACGGGTTTGGTGATGATACCTGAAAATCCTTTCAACGGCAGGCGCGAAACACTTGTTATTTCTGAAGAAAAGCCGTTTCCCGCCGAGCCTGTTGAGCCGGATTTCTTCGGTTGGATATACAAACCCGCCACAAAAAATATCCGCGTCAACTGGCCCGGCGCCGGCAAAGACGGGGTGCGCTACTTCGATTACTGAAAAGAGGCCCGGCCGGAGTGATTGCTCTGATTATTTCGATGCCGGCCGGAGCTACCACAGTGTTATTATTTTTCTTTTTCCCTCTTTAATATCAGTGGCGATAATCTTTAACTGTTGGGAGGTTATCTTCAGTTCCTCGGTTGTCTCGATAAGATTATCGTACAACCGTCCGTCGTTGACCAGTTTCGCCGCTGTGCCGTTGCCGGTATTGACCTTTGCCAGCACCATTTGCAGTTCGGCCAACGTTGCGTCCAGCCGGTCAGATGTTTTCTCAATCACATTCGTACCCGTATCGGTAAAGCCCTGTATCGACTCGAGCGTCTTTGTGGCTTGGCCGGTCAAATTGTTGACATTAGCCAGTGTCTGCTTAACGTTGGCCTTGTTATCGGGGTCGCCTATGATGTCGTTGATGTTGCCGGCCAGGGTGTCGATAGAATCGACCAGCGATTCGATTTTATTCTGTACTTCCTTCGGGAAAAAATCGCTGCTGGTCCCCATGCTTCCGTCCAAAACCATACCTTCCTTAAGATATGACGAGTCCGGATCGTTCGGGTTCAAAGGCTCCACGGGCCTGTCGGGGTCGAGCTGGAATTCAATATAGCTGCTGCCAAGACCCCGTTTCATAAGAAGAATGTCAACATTGGAGGGGATATCAATATATCTTTTCTCAATAGAAATGGTAACTTTTACGTGATGATAGTTTCTGCCCTTCTTGTCTTCATAAATAAAAGGTGGAGAGACGCTGGTTACCCGTCCGATTTGATAGCCGCAGTAATGAACAGGTGTGTTTTTCTGTACGCCGGGTGCGTTTGGAAAGTTGACCATTATCTGGAAAGAGCGAAGCTTGCCGACCACAATCGGCAACTCCTGGAACTTATAGACCATATACAAAAAAGCGCACAAGGCCACTACCACGAAGCCGCCCACAATCATGTTTCGTCTTTTCTGTAATGTGTTGTAATCAGACATTACGCAGATCCTTTCATGTCAGAGCGTCCTTTTATGAACAGTTCTCTTATCGCACGAAGCGGGTAGCCGCTCTGGTTAAGTCTTTTTATCAGCTTAATTCGCTCGACTGCCTTTTCATCAAAAAGTCGCCGCCCCGTAGGCGTTGTTTCCGTAGGTTCTATCAGGCCCAACATCAGATAGTATTGCAGAGTCTGACGAGAAATTCCAGCCAGTTTTGCGGCCCGGCCTATCTGCATTTTTCCACTTTTTTTATCCAAATTGGTACTCGATAAAATAATAAGCAATCAGCACCTTTTGTCTGAGCAATACCCTTCCTTAATAGCAAATATAAACTCATAATCAATTTATAGCAGCCAGTTTCCTGGTTGCCAGCTTCACTGATGTTAAGAACAAATCCGTTAACTGCTGCATTGTTAATCCAGCCAGCGCGCGGTTTTTGCCTGACCTGGAGTTTTTCGACATTTTGGCTGAGAATATTAATAAATAGTCGATATTGGCCTCAATACAATCCCGCCGGAGTCGAAAAACCTCTCTCGCCAGGCGTTTTAGGCGGTTTCTTACTACGCTCGAGCCGCAGTTTCTGTTTACAGATACGCCTAATCTGGGGTGGCCGCATTCGTTCGGGGCAATGTATAATCTGAATAAGTCATTACTAACAAAGCACTTGCGCGACAGAACAGCCTTAAACTGCTCATTAGTAGTCAGTCGGTGCTGTTTTGTGAAGGAGTACCGTTTCAAAACGCTTCCACCTAACCTGCGTTTATGATGATATTGACTTATATTTGAAAGGACCCAGAAACGGGATACCCATCTTAGAATTATGTTACCGATAAAGCTCGAAACTGTATATCGCGCGCCAACTCTTGATGATTTGAAAAGCCATAATAATACAAATGCCAAAATAAACCAGTCTTGGCATCCACTTAGCCAGTTCGTTGAAGAGCAGGTCCGCAACTTCGGCGAATTCGTCTGCGATAGGCTCAACGGCTTCGTCGAGTCTGCCGGTTTCCTCACCGACCTGCCATATAGCCAGAAGGTCCGGTGGCAATTTATCGGAAAAACCGGTCGAAATCGGGTTTCCGGCTCGTCCGCTGTCGGCGCCTCCTTTGACCATTCGCGTAATCACGGCGTTACCTGTTACTCCGCCGGCGACTTCGACACACTCAATTATGGGAATTCCCGATTTGTAAAGCATGTTAAAAGCCCTGCAGAATCTGCTAAGGGCCAGATTCTTGATGGCCCGACCGAGAATCGGTACGCGCAGGGCGAAAGCATCAAGCATCAAACGGGCCGGGCCGGTCTTCGGTGTCAGATGTAAAATTGCAAGAATTATAATTGTCGGTACATATAACGCACTGAGGATTACCGCCGATTGAATGTAGTACTGTGTCAGGCCGTACTGCTTGAGAATAAAGGCCGGTGCCGGACCAACCACAGCGGCGAAGTGTATAAGAAAAATCGGCAGGAACATCCCCGAGACGATAGTACGCCTCAGATGATTTTTAAAGTTGTACCACCGGGACAGGAATTCGAGGACCTCCGTCAGGTTGCCGGACTCTGCGCCGGCTTCTACCAAAATCACATCCAGAGGCATAAAGACCTTCGGATGTCTTCTCATAGCTTCGACGAGGCTTTCTCCCCCTGCAACCGAATCAGCCACAACCGACAAAGCCCTTCGGATTTTGCCGGTTGAGGTTTTGGCTGCATTGCGGAGTGATTGGATGATGGGCACGCCCGCTTTAAGCAGAACCGAAAGCTTATGGTACATAGGAGCGCGATTTATCATATATCAACCGAATCCTTACCCCTCTGGTGCACCGGTACGTTTGAACGGGTTTACGGGCTATGAATACGTTTTCGGTCCTTTTTTTGAATTATTGTACCGTTTAACCGGTAATCGTTCGCTGCTGCTGTACCCTAACCGCCAAGACCTGTTAGCCGTAAATCGCCGTGCTTCGAAGCGACGATGATGGTCTTCTCGAAGAATTATATTATGAATTACTCCGTATCGCCAACAGGAACGAGTGAGGCAAGCTTCTGTTTCATAAGCCGGCCCATCTTGAATTTCACCGTTCTCTTGGCGGGAACATGGACGCGCTGAAGGGTTTTGGGGTTTTGTGCCACCCTTGGCGCCTTTGTCCTTGTCTCAAATACCCCGAAGTCTCTGAATTCGAGGCGGTTACCGGCCGTAAGTTCATTGGCAATCTCGTCGAGAAAGGACTGGACGATGCGCTTGACCACCACGCGCTTAGCTTGAGTGCTTTCGGCAATTCGGTCGATAAGTTCTTTCTTAGTGACTGTTGACATAGGCTACCTCATACCAAAAGAGTCGTATTTCCGTGTCAGTGCGCCTCACATTTTTCCGGCTCGCCGCCGGTGCCAATTGCATTTGCCGCTATCGGGTAAAAGCGTCAAAACAATAATGTTAATATCTTTGTCGGGCGCGATTATTTATTATAGTGTAACAATTGCAAATCACTATACAATAAAGACTTCTAAACGGCAAGGAAATTTTTCAGATATTTTTTTTGTGTATCAATCACGCATTTTTATCTGAATATGCCTCAAAATCGGCGTTTTTTCTTTGTCGGATTACTTATGTCGGACTTGACCAATCGTCCATATAAGGACATAATTTGGGCTTTTGATATTGTCATTATTGAAAAGGACGGAATTGGGACGGAAAGATCCGAAGAAACATAAAGGGCAAATTACGGCGCAGGGCCGCGCTGGGGGGATTTTGGGAACGCTTGAGTGGTTTGTGACGGCGATTTCTTTGACGCTGATTTTCATAGTTTTCTTTATGCAGGCGTACACCATTCCGACCGGCAGCATGGCCGACACCCTCAAAGGCGCGCATTTCAGACTTCGCTGCAGCCAGTGCGGATACAAATACGAATATAATTTTCAGCCGAATGCGCCATGCTATCGAATGGGCGACAACTACGTGCCCGGGTATGATGTGCTTATCGGACCGGATGAGCCGCGGTGCCCGAGTTGTGGTTACTACCTGCAGACGGGCCGGAGAATAGATGTCGGGGGATATAATAAAAGACAGGTAACGAAGGGAGACAGGATATTTGTTCTGAAATGTATATATCAGTTTACCGAGCCGAAGCGATGGGATGTGGTTGTTTTCAAGAATCCGCTCAATCCTCGTGAGAACTACATCAAGCGAATGATAGCTGTGCCGGGCGAGACAGTTGAGATTATCGACGGGGACGTGTATATTAACGGCCGGATAGCACGCAAGCCGGCCAAGGTTCAGGATGAACTGTGGATGTGCGTTTATGACAATGATTACCAACCTGTTAATCCACGAAAAGAACGGTTCAACAGACACTTGTGGGAGCAGCCTTTTAAGAATAAACGCGGCTCAAAGTGGAGCTTTGAAGAAAAAAATCAGACCGTGTTCGGACTGGATGAACCGGGAGGTAATACTCATACAATTTTTTATGATACGAATGTCGGCAATGACTTCAAGGCGACGTACGCCTACGATGACAGTCGGAGATATCGGGCGATGCCGATATGCAGCGATCTGATGATTCGTTTCTACGTCGGCCCGGATTCAAGTGGCAGTATCGGAGCAGGTCTAAGTAAGTACGGGGTTCGTTATGAAGGACGAGTGGATTTGGATGGTCAAATGGTTATCGAAAGAATAGCAGGGCCCCGGCGCGAGGAGTTGATAAGACAAAGAATAAGTGATGTTGATATTTCCGAGCCGGTCCTTTTCAGCTTTGCCAATGTTGACCATCAATTGATAGTACGGTTCGGCGCCGAAAAGCTGCGATTTGATTTGGGCGGAGGGCCTGATGACGCCGGCCCGAGGCGAGCCGATGTTATGCCCCAAGCCACTATTTTCGGAACGGGCAAACTGAGACTTTCGCATATAGGTATCTTCAGGGATATTCACTATCTTGATTCAATGGGAATAAACCACAACGAAATTCTCAGGGCCGGCGAAGGAAATGCCTTCGTTTTAGGTGACGATGAATTTTTTGTTCTTGGGGACAACAGCCCGGCCAGCAAGGACTCGAGGTTGTGGGAAGAACCCGGTCTTGGCAATGGAGGCTGCCGGTACAGCGCAGGTACGGTGCCCCGGGATTACCTTGTGGGCAAGGCGTTCTTTGTTTATTGGCCTGGTGGAATGAGGCCTTTTGCTAAAGGATGGAGGATAGTGCCCTATATCGGCGGAATGAAGGTAATTTACGGGGGAGATTACCAGTTTTAAGTTCTTAGTTTTTAGTTTTGAGTTTGCTCTTTTGACACCGGCAAAGCCTTCGGCTACGCTCAAAGAAGGCGAGTTTGCCGGTGATACCCGTGTTCCATTAGCAATGTAAAGGTTAAGTTTTTAGTTGTTGTCAGGTTAGTAGATGAGATTTGAGGTATGGAACATATCAGCGAACGGATAATTAGTTATCCCGAAAGGCGCCATAGTGCTGCATTTGAGGGTATCATTGACACCCTCAAGTGGGTGCTGATTGCGCTTATTCTGGCACTTATCTTCCGTGCGTTCATAATGGAGGCGTTTCGCATACCCACCGGCAGTATGGCAAAGACGCTGCGTGGTGCTCATTATCACCTCAGATGCCCCCGATGCGGATACAAATATGATGTGGGCGGCGATTACTATTCCCAACCGGAGCCGCGATGTCCCAGTTGCTGCTACTATCTGCCGCCGGGAACTGCTTTATCCTTATCCAACGGCGACAGAATACTGGTCTTGAAGAGCATCTATCAGTTTACCGAGCCTAAGCGGTGGGATGTGGTGGTTTTCAAGAATCCCCTCGATCCACAGGTCAACTATATCAAGAGACTGATTGGTCGCCCGGGCGAAACGGTTGAAATCATCGATGGTGATATTTATATCAACGGCCGGATTGCGCGAAAGCCGGCGGGCGTCCAGAAGGCGCTCTGGATGCCGGTTTATAACAATGATTTTCAGCCGTTTCACCAGCAGCTCGAATCAACCGCCGATTCGTCCGATTTACAAAAGGCCAAAGATGATTCCTGGCGGCAACCTTTCAGAAACACTCAGAACTCAAGCTGGGACCTCAATGCTTACGGCCCCACGGTTTTCGGCCTGGACAGTGAACCCGACCAGGTCAATACGATTGTTTATGATGTCTCAATCGGTAATGGTTTCAGTGCCACATACGGTTATAACGACAGCAGTGAATACAGGTTCAGACCCGTCTGCAGTGATTTGATGGTGCGGTTCTATGTTTGGCCCGGCTCGTCAGGCCGCCGGCAAGGGGCGGCAAACAGCCGGAGAGGTTTAATAGGTGCCGGTTTAAAAAAATATGAAACGCTTTACCACGGGTGGGTCGATTTTTCGGGAAAAATGAACATTGAAAAAATGGTTGACGGTAACAGAATTCTGCTTGAGCACCGGGAGATTGAGCCAGCTGTCCCAGCCGGGCCGATTTGGTTTAAGTTTGCATGCGTTGACCACCAGTTGATACTTGAATTCGGACCGGAGAGGATGAAGCACTACTTAGGTCCCGGACCGGATGATGCAGGCACAAGGGAAGAAGGGAGTGAGCCGGCGGTGAAGATTTTCGGCGCAGGAAGGCTGGAACTTCGGCATATCAGCATTTACAGAGATATTCACTATATCAGTGATGGGATTCTGAGGGCACGGCAGGGCGATGGCTTCAGGGTGGACAAAGACGAGTTCTTTGTTTGTGGTGATAACAGCCCCTACAGCCTGGATTGCCGGGTGTGGGCAACGGAGGGAATAGGTAATAACGGCGTCAAATACAGAGTCGGAATAGTGCCCCGGGACTATATGGTGGGCAAAGCGGTTCTGGTTTATTGGGGAGATGCCTTCAGGCCTTTTGAGAATATATTGCCGATTATCCCAAATATCGGTCAAATCCGTGCTATCGTCGGCGGCTCAGATAAGGGGTCTTGAAGTATCTGTGGTGTGGGAGGCAAAAGATGGAAAAAGACGGCCTGGGCGTGTAAGAGAATATTTGAGTTGTTTGCAAGTGAGTTACGGGCGATGCGGTTTTTTCCGAAAAGATTCAATTTTTATAGGTCGTTTCTATCAAGCCTCTTTTCAGGGGGTCGTCAAAATATTCATCGAGTTGGTCTTTGACCAGTTTCGAATATCGCCCATCAACGCCGAGAGGGCTTTTAAGATTGAGCCATACATTCAGAATTCGCTCTGCATATTTATCAATCCAGGCCTGTTTTGTTACATCGGTCGTAGGCATATTGCATATCCTCTTCATTACCAGCACAGCCGTGGATTACATCGGTGCCCGGAGGGAAAGACTTTAGCTGAACTTGTGGGATACGGCACATTCAGGCCCGTTTTTTGGCTGTTTTATTTTGCACAATATCCTGCCTGAAAGGGAAAACCTGTGTCGAGGGGAAACCTTGACAGCGTTGAGAAAAAAATTTATCATTTATGTTTCAGGCGGGGTGTTTACCCTTTTGCGGCAAATTAAGTTAATAGGAATAATTTTATTGAGGACACTTATGGCGACGGAACTAACAACTGAAGATAAAAAAGCTGTCGAGAAGATTACGCAATTAGCCGGCGATACCGGTATAAATGTAACCGGTGGTAAGGTCAGGCGGACCTCATCTCGTTTTTGTCTTGGTGTCGAGCATGGTGACTACAACGGCACCGAGCTTTTCGGAGTTGGAACGGACAGATTCATCTGGCTGGCTTACAAACCTAACGGCAGCGGGCGAATGAGGCTTTTCAGCGGGAATTTTCCGGATGACTGCATTATTGAATTTGATATTGGTGATGTGCCGGAGCCGAAATCAGCTCGGAACGCCAAGACGTGGGGACGATTCGCCTATGGAGTGGATTATATATTAAGACGAGAGGATATAAAGCTCACCGCGGGTATCGATGCAATTGTTTACGGTAACATTCCCGGCGGGGGGATGAGCCGCTCGGCGTCACTGACTGTGAATCTGATTTTGTCGCTTCTTGACGCCGGCGCCGTTGAAGTAGAAGACCGTTTCAAGATTGTCGATATGGCCCAGGCGGTCGAGAACGACTATATCGGCTCACCCTGCGGGCAGTTAGACCAGATTATGATATTGTTTGCCCGCTGCGATATGGGTACGTATTATAATCCGAGCAGCAGGAGCGTCGATTACGTGCCGCTTGGTGGCGGCGCTACTGATTTTCGCATTGTGGTACTCGATACGGGTACGGTCCGGCCCGGTCTTGAAAAGTCCACTTACAAGGTAAGAAGGGCCGAATGTGAACAGCTCGTTTCCGTCCTGCAAAAAGAGGGCTACGACATTTGCCGGCTGGCGGATATTAAAGATGAATCGCTCTACAAGACGATTCGGCTTCGGCTTGGTGAGGAGTATCCCGACCTGTGTGACCGCTTAAGATATATCTTCGGCGCACAGAAGCGCTTTTACGAAATGCTTGACGCCTGGAAGAGTGGCGATATCGAGACGGTCGGTCGTATATTTCGTGCAGACGGGATCGGGTTGCGGGATGATTACAAGATATCCGGGCCCGAATTAGAAACGATGTGCGATATTGCCCGTAGTGTCGAAGGTGTTCTCGGGGAGCGGATGCTTGGCGGAGGTGATAAGGGAGCGGCAGGAGCTTTGGTTCGTGCCGACGCGGTCGAAGCTCTGCGCCGGGCCGTTGATACCGCTTATCCGCGCAGCCGGCCCGCCTGCGCCGACAGTTATGCCGTTCATACATGCAAAGTGGTTCAGGGCGTTGAGGTTTATGAAGGTTTGCTCGGATAGGTAATCCGCCCGGCCGGTAATTCACTCATCCGGCGAATCCGTTGTTCCAGCAAGTGTCATGGAAATTCTCGTATAAGTCTTGCGGGTGGCCTTTAATACTATTCTGTAGTAGAACCACCTTGCAAATCCGCTGAGGGCGAAACCACAGAAGGTAATCACCAAAGCGCTCTGGAGGCCGCACAGGTAAATCAGGCCTATTACGGCAACGGACCAGAAGAGGTGGGTCAGCGGCTTTCGGCCTCTGAAGTATTGATTAATCAGATGTGGGTATGGGATTCTGCTTATCATCAACAGCGCCAGGCCGATTGCCAAAAAGGGCAGAGAATAAAGAATGACACTTTCGGCGATTTTGAAAACGGCCGAGCTTCGCCCCACTGTCGGCAGCATATCTTCGTAAAAGATTATCATACTTGCCAGCACTCCGGCAGCGCCCGGGACGGGCAGCCCTACAAAACTCATGTGTTCGGTTTCGTCCTCCTCGTTTTCGACGTTGAACCTTGCCAGTCGAATCGCCGCACACGCTATGTAAATCGCAGCGGTGAGCCAGATGAATCTGCCCAAGAAATCCGAGAATACGGGTGACGGTGCAACTGTCGCGAGTTTATAATCCAGAATCTTGAGCATCAAAAATGCAGGTGCCACACCAAAGCTGACGATGTCGCAGAGGCTGTCGAGCTGGCCGCCGAAACTGGATGTGGTATGGCTCATTCGTGCGACCCTGCCGTCGAGCATATCGGCAATCATTGCAAAGAATATCATATAGCCGGCTATTGCAAAGTAAGGAAGCTCTATCCTGTGAAAGGAGAAATTATCCACGCCGGCTGAAAAACCCTTGCTGGCAAATCCGATTGCGGCGAATCCGCAGATGCCGTTAAGCAGGGTTATGAGCGAGGGCAGGATTGTGATATACTTTAGCCTTTGCCGCCTGACACGCCGCAGCAGATTGCGTTTTTTTTCCTTGTTGGAACCTGATTCGAGCATTTTTAGTCGTTAGTCTTTTCTGTTAAATGTCTCTTACATGTCATTCTGAGGCGAAGCCGAAGAATCTCAACCTTTCGTGTCGTGTGCCTGAGATTCTTCACTTCGCTGCGCTTCGTTCAGAATGACATATGTGAGTACATCGTTAAGTCAAAAAAGCAAGTTAATGCAGGGTGCGATATTTCGCACCATTTGTTCACACAAAACGTATCTGGTGCGATTCATCGCACCCTACTCAGTGTATTTTGCTAATATAGTTACCCCGGCTTTTACCTTATCGCCCACTTTGACATTGCACTTTACGCTGTCACGGGCCGGTAAATACAGTTCTGTTCTTGAGCCGAATTTTATCATACCGAACCTCTGGCCGCAAGCAAAATCATCGCCCACCGCAGCCTTACAAACTATTCGCCGGGCGATGGCTCCCGATATCTGGCGAACGAGCAGGGTGTCTTTCGGCTCATTCAGGCGAGTCATAGCTATATCGTTGGACTCGTTGACCCGGCCGGACGAAGGATTCATAGCGTTTGTATATTGGCCGGGCTTGTATGTAATCTTTTCGATTTTTACCGCGCAAGGCGCACGATTGATGTGGACATCGAATATAGTCAGGAATATCCCTATCCGCAGGGCCTTGGGGCCGATGACGTCATTTTCTTCGACGACCTTGATGTCTGTTATCCAGCCGTCAGCGGGTGAAACCAAAATATTGCCGCCCTCCGGAATCTCGCGGCTTGGGTCGCGGAAAAAGGCAAGAACCCAGACAAGAAGTGTTCCCATAATCACTTCAACAATCGAAACGGTTAAAGGGGACATAACAGCCTCTGTGCCGGCTATATAGACTGTAACCATTATCACTAAAATAATTGCCGGAAAGGCAATTACCTGCGGCAGACCGTATTTTGTCAAAGGTATCCTCATAACAAATATCATAACCGGCGACAGGACTGATATAAAATTAATCTTTTGGTTGTTTTATATGCGACATCATCTCGTTAACGCGCCATTCGATTGCCGAAAGTATCCAGAACTGGAAGTGATTTATTCGCATCTGACAATGTATGAGGTAGATGATTTTCAGCGAAAGGGCTATCGTTGCTACTTCAATCATTAAAAGGCGCAGTTTTTCGCCGCCGATTACCGAAAGAATTACAGAAACCAGCAGCACAATAATAAACAGGATATTGATGAGCTTTGTGCGGAATTTTGGTGCGCCTCCGATTTTGCCTACGATCATCCTGACTCGTTCCTTATCCTGCTGGAAGTGTTCCAACTGACGCTTGAGATCATCAATTTCATTCTCAAGGTTTTCCTTTTTCTGTTCCATAAGCAGTCCTTTTGTTAAACATAGTAGAGTAAATTTTCCATATTCTATCAAGATTTTTTAAATTTCATTTCAGTTTGCACCATCTGGCTTTATGTGTGGATATAATAATCTATTTGTTTGTTCGGCACAAATACTACGAGGCGCTTTAGTCGGATTCATCCGGGCTGGTATCATAATCTTTGGGGGCTGAACCGTGTATTTTTTAGCTGTTGTCAATTCATTCATTGCCGGATATATATCCGGCAGGTTTACTCCGCCGGGGCGTCGATGCGCAATTTTTGAAATTATGTTTGACAGGGACGGTAAAATATGACAATTTACGGCGGGTTGTGCAGCGAGCAAACAGGCACGTGGGGCAACTGAAGAAAAGAACGTAATAAAAAAAGCAGAAGTCCAGGGTTAATGAAATAGGAAAGGTTGAGATAAAGATGCAAAAAAGTAAAGAAAGACCGGCAGGTGGAATTTTGGCTCAAATTGTTGCAAAATCGGTGCAAACAGGCAGGATTGCCAAAGAGCGGCTTGGTGTGACGGCTGGTGGTTATCTGGAGAGAGGCTGGGTGATTGCGAACCATAAACTGGTTTCTTTTCACGCCGCCTTTATTTCCTCGGTAATGAATCTGCCTGAAACGGTGGAAGGCAAGCTGGCGACGCTGAAATTTATGTTTCTGAGTATGGAAACCGTTATTTCCGCTGTAATAGTTTATCTTTCATGGCATATAGGAATTGCGATACATGAGATGGGGCACTATGTTACAGCGGCCAAATTGACGGCGCTGAATAAGAATTCTCAGGAGGCAGCGGACGCAATGGTTGAGAAGGACTCATTCACCAAAGCGATGTGGTATGCCAAGATATTTCTTACAATACCGTGGGGCGGGTTTGAGGGAGTGAAAAAGGAAGAGGGTAACTATGCACCTGATGCTCCTTATAACCTTGCGGTGGCGGCATCGGGGCCGATATGGAGTGCTTACCTGGCGATGGTGGCGCTTCCTGTAGCGATAGTGTGTCTGGTATTGGGACTGATGCTGGGCAGTGAAGCCACAATATACGTTGGAAGGTTCTTCCTTGCACCGGGTGTAGTAGGTCTTCTGGACCGGTTTTTGGCCGACAGGGGAAAACTGAAGGAATTCAGGAGGCGGGAAAGAATAGCACGCGAGCAGGCCGGACGGGCGGCGGAGGCGATTTCAGAGGAGAGCTGGCTTGCCAAAGCGGCCCAGGTCAAGGAAACAATGCTCAAGACCAGGATACAGTCTGTAACTCTCAAGGACGGCACGAAGGTTGAGGCGCCATGGCAGTTCAGGAATTGTGCAATGGGAGGACGACACACCGAGAAGGAATATCCTGAAAGCAATATCAGTATGCAGGAAAGTATGTTTATGCCGCTTTCCGCCAAGACTTACGAGGATGCTCAGGAGATGACGGTGAAGCTTCAGTATCGTCTGAAGGAGATTATCGAATCGGCACCCGGAGCTAAGGTTATGGGTATCGGCCTTGAGGGCGGCCTGGCACCATACATTGACAAGGAGCCGCAGGACAAGGTGCCTGAGCAGAGGATGTGGAGGTTTATGAAACAGGCGATTCTGGATTGTGAGTACACACCGGGTGTGGACGTAGCCATTGCACTGGACCCGGCTGCTTCCGAACTGGAGAATGCATACAGGGAAGAAACCGGCCAGAAGGACTCGGTGGGAATGTATCGGTTTTGGCGGGACAAGAGCAAGGTCGATATGAGCCGGGATGAGGTTTTGGGGCTTTATGTTGAAGCTATGGAAAACGGGATACCCGTGCTTTCGATTGAAGACGGCTTTGGCGAAATCGACCATGAAGGTTGGAAACTGCTGATGTACGGTGACAAGAAAAGGAACATTGAAGGCCTGGCGGACAAGATATTCGTTATCGGTGACGACCTTGTTACGACGAAGGATGAAAATATCGAGGCCTGTGCGAAAAACGGCGAGATCAATGCGACACTAATCAAGGCCAACCAGATAGGGACTTTGTCGGAGACGATACTGGCGATGTTGACATCTCTTGCTTACGGAGCGGAACTGGTTGTTTCCCACCGGTCCAAGTCGCCTAACGACCCGTTTGAGGCGGAGATTTCGACGGCTATGAACGCGTTGGGGATGAAGGCCGGCGGCGGAGCCAATACCGAGCGACTTCAAAAATACGGTCGTGTGATGGAGATAATCGCCCTTGCCAAGGCCGGTCGCAAGGAGATAACCGACGAAAGAAGAAAAGAAGTAGAAGACAACCTCAAGGAGTTGATTTCCACGTTAACCGGCAAACAGGATGTGGAACTTGCGGCCGATGCCGCCGAAGTTGATATTGCCGGGCTTTTGCTTCGTATGTTGGCCATCGAGGCGGTCAGCGGAACAGAAGAAGCAACCAACGCCGGGATTCCTTCGGCTGCTGCGACCATTTTCTTAGGCAAAACGGGGATTATCAGGTTCAAAGGCTCGACTCCGTTGGGCACATCGGCCGGGGTGGACGAGGCGATTCACTACGTTGACAGCATTATCCGTCCGGGCAACATGACTCAAAAGTACCCGGATTTATTCACCGATGCCGGAGATGGAACCTGGCGATTCAGGAAGGACCTGGAGTTTGCAAACATCAAAGCCAAGAACAACACCGAGCTTCTGGATTTATGGAGGAAGTCGGCTCGGTACGCGGGAATGGGCTGCATGGATGCGGTTGAGCACATTGAGACTGTGCTGGCAGAGGCCTTTACCGGAAAGAGCCTCGCTCAGCTCGGAAGCCTGCTGGAAGTGGATAGAGAGCTGCTCAAGCTGGAGAGCCGGGAGGCTGTATCGGCGGGGATAATAGGCGCCGATGCGACAAATGAAGAAAAGATACATGCGATGCAGCGAAAAGGCGTTTTGGGGATGAATGCTATTCTGTCTTTGTCGCTGGCTCTGGGCAGAGCGGTAGCAGCCAAGGACGGCAAGGAGCTGTGGCAGCTCATTCGAGAGATGGCCGGTGAGACGATGGCCAAGTTTGTGGCGGCAAACACCTCCGACTCCGATAAAAAAGACCCGGCAGCCTTAAAGGCCATGGATTTTGACGAACTGAAAGCTCTATTTACCGGAACCGCGCAGGAAGCGATTAAGCAGGACAAAAAAATATACGAGTTGCTGCGAAAGGAGTTGACGGTCTATCCGGTATAAATCAAGTTGCATGACTACAAGGCGGTTTTGTAAACGCAGGCGGCGAACAGCGGCGTTTGCGGAGGTTTGTTCGGAGGCGCACAATGGCTTTGGTGCGGTATGTGCTTTTTTGTCTTTTCTTTGCCGCAGGTGCAGGAGCGGTTGTACTGGCTGTGTTGGCCGATGAAGTACGCGATTATTGCGAGGGGAGGTGTCTGTTAGCCAAAAACTTAGCGGACAACGAGGATATTAAGTTCCTTACGATTGAGTACGCCGCACAGATAGACGAAATTCGTAAAGACCCGAATATTCTAAGCCGGCTTGAGAGTGTAACTCTCGGAGCAGAACCGGGCACAGAGGATACCGCCTTTCCCAGGGCTTCGGAAGAGTTGTTGTCCGAGGCAGGTGCGGCAGTTCTTGCAGATTTACGGGCGGACAAGCCTGCCCGTGAGATTCCGGGCTGGGCCGAGAGGATATCGGAGCCTAACATTCGATACAGCCTTTTCTTTGCAGGAGCGGGGCTTGTCATTGTTACGTTTATATTCTTCGGGGCTCCTGCGCGGTAGGCGCCACAAAACCAGTGGGAATAAACGGTTGGTGTTTGAATATGGTCTGCAGAAAGGGTCATAAGATGGTCATTCTAAGCCCCGATAAACCAAGTTGAAGAATCTTTGGCATACAAAAGATTCACAGTATGTACGGGATATAATTTGCGGGCTGTTATTGCACAGATGGAAAAGATTGGTCCGTGGCAAAACGGAGTGAATTTTGGACCCTATACGGCGACAGTTAAGATTACTTGATGAACAGCTTGCCGAGAGGGGGGGGCCGGTCGAACCAATTTTTGCCCGCTCTCCGCTGGTGCCGTTGGCTGTCGGATTTATAACGGGCATTGTCATACAGCATTTTCTTAATCCGGGTATCGGCTGGTCTTTGGCGGTTCTCGGTTTTTGTGCGGTCGTGATCGTGGTATTTTTGTTTCTTCGAAGTCATCCCGCCCGGCTCTATGTAATTGCAGGTGCAGCTTTTCTGTCGTTTACAAGTCTTGGTGCGATTCGGATGTTCGGCGTTAATCAGCCGGCGGCGGATGATATTCGCAGATTGGGAGGCGCAGAAAGGACTCTTGCTACAATCAGGGGGCATGTTCTTACCGAGCCGAGGCTTGAGGACAGAGACAGTTGGAAATTCGGCGGATACCTGTGGTCGGAGCCTGGTACGAGTTTCTATCTTAAGCTCAAAGAAGCCAAGACAAAGACCGGCTGGGGCGAGGTTAGCGGAACCATCCGCGTGCAGGTCGCAGAGCCTGCAACCGATGTTAAGGTCGGCGATTATATCCAGGCTTACTGCTGGTTAGACGGATTCAGCGGGCCTCTTAATCCGGGGCAGTTCAACTTTAAGAAATATCTGAAGCAAAGGGGTGTTTTTGTTGGCGCTTCGATTAAGTCGCGCGGCGGCATCAAGCTTTTGGCCCGAGGCGGTCCGACACTTTTGGCACGTGTCAAAAACGGGCTGAAAACATACGCCGCAGCAGCGCTTTTCGGTGAAACTTCGCCGGACGACCAGAGCTATGCGATGTTAAATGCTTTGCTTCTGGGGCAAAGGGGCGGACTTGACCCTGCTGTTTTCGATGCTTTTCGCCGGACCGGTCTTGCCCATTTTATCTGCCTTTCCGGTCTGCACATAGGGATATTGGCGGGATTTGTATGGTGTGTGTGCCGGTTGGCCGGTCTTACAAAACGGCCTCGGGCGGTGGTCTGCATTATCATGGTAGCACTGTACGTCCTGATTGTTCCTCCTCGGGCGCCGACTCTGCGGGCTGCGATTATATGCTGGTTCTTCTGTCTGTCGGTGTTGGTTCGCAGAAGGCCTAATGCACTAAATACGCTTTCACTGTCTGCGGTGGTGCTTCTTGCTGTGCGTCCGACGGACCTTTTCAGCGCGAGTTGGCAGTTATCATATACGTCTGTGTTAGGGATAATATTGCTGCAAAGGCGTATCAGTGGTTGGCTGTTTGAAAAAACAATCGACAAAATCAGCATTTTCGAACCGAAGGAAAACGAAGGTTTCGTAATGTCTTTTTGTAAGGGCCTGCCGGGATGGGCGTTGGAGCTGTTTTCGGTGGGTGTAGCTGCGTGGCTCGGAGGCGCTGGAATTCTTTTATACCACTTTGGTGCGATAACACCGATGGCAAGTGTCTGGACAGTACTGGTTTTTGGCCTGGTTTTGTTGATATTGGTTATGGGTTACTTGAAGCTCCTGCTTGCGGGGCTTTTGCCAACGGCGGCGCTGCTGTTAGGGGTAATAGCAACGAGATTGGCAGACCTGCTGATATGGATTATAGAGCTTATAGCAAGCTGGAATATATCGGGTGTACAGGTTGGTGTAGTTTTTGGCGAGGTAATTATCATTTATTACTTCTTTTTGCTCTTTGCACGTTTCGTTCATTTCCGCAGGCCTGCCGTAAAGAAGGCGGCCTTGGCGACAATGGCTGTGGCAATATTGGTTTGTCTGGGTTTTACCAAATATCGAAGCAATTACAGGAGGGGCCTTGAGCTTACGTGTCTGTCGGTAGGGCACGGCCAGGCTGTTTTTGTCGGCATGCCGGGGGGAGAGAATCTCCTTTTTGACGCGGGATCTTTGACGACGAAAGACTGCGGCAGGCGTATTGTTGTGCCTTTTCTGCGTCATAAAGGTATCAGCAGGCTTGATGCGATATTTCTGAGCCACGATGACATAGACCATATAAACGGAGTGCCGGAAATTGTCTCGGACCTCGGAGTAAAAGGTATATATAGTAATGCAGCATTTCTTGAAAAGGCCGGGACCTGGTCAACGGCGGGCTATCTTGCCGATTGTCTGGAAGATGAGAATCAAGAATTAAAACTGCTTGATGAGTTTGTGCTGAGTGCCGGCGGGGTGAAGCTAAAATCTCTGTGGCCCGGGCCGGGAGTATGCCGGGATGAAAGTGTCAGCGACAATGACAAATCGCAGGTAACTCTGATTGAATTCGCAGGTAAAACGATACTTCTTTGCAGCGACATCGAACTATTTGCCCAGGAAAAGATTCTTCAGATGTACCCGACGCTCAGGGCTGATGTGATGGTGTTGCCTCATCACGGCTCGACACGGAATCTTGCTGAGGGATTCGTTGAAAATATCGGTGCCGAAATCCTGATTGCCGGTTGCAGCAGGAGCCGATACTCGGCGGCATATAAATCCGCTTCTGGTGCGAAGGTCTTTTACACACCCGTTGACGGAGCGGTTACGGTAAAAATCACTCCCGGTGGTACTGTAACAACCACCGGATTTGTCCGGGAACGATAAAATCACTTTTCACCGCCGAGCGTTCGGAAACCTATCTCATGTGTACGACGATTTCGACTCTTCGGTTTTTGGCCTTTCCGCTTGAGGTTGCGTTGGAGGCAACCGGTCTGCTTTGGCCTGCGCCAACAGCCCGGATTCTATCGGCCTCAACCCCCTGCTTTGTCATGTATCTTAGCACCGTAAGCGCCCGCTCGGCCGAAAGCTGCCAGTTATCCTTCCATTTGGACTTCCTGATGGGGTCCGAATCCGTGTGGCCGACAACGTCGATGTCCCTGCCGTGGTAGCGCTGTCTTAGAACCGAAAGGACGTGGTCAAGCTCGGCAACACTTGCCTGTTTAAGTGAAGCCTTGCCCGGGCTGAACAAAATCGCGTTAGGCAGTGTTACAGTGATTGTGCCTGCCGAAGGGTCGAACGCTACATCCAGGCCGCTGAAGCCTGTCGCCTCGGCTGGTGAGACTTGTCGCTCGCGTATCTGCCTCTGGAGCTCCTCTATAGTCATTTGACTCTTATTGAGTTCCTGACCGAGCCGAGCCTTCTCGGATGAGGAGGTATCCAGCGACGTGACACAATTCTCATAAAGCCCTTTGAGGTTCTGGTGCTCAACGTTCAGGGCATCGTACTTTTTCTGCCAATTGGTACAGCCTGAAAACAGTCCAATTGCCACCACGATTGTGAGAAGGAAGATAGTTTTGGTTATAACATTTTGCATTTTTGACATCCCTTTCGCCATAACTGCATTTCTCGTTTAGTAATATAAATACAAACCGGCTATGTAGTCTCTGAACCAATCATGGAAAATCATAACAGTAAACACCGCTAAAGACAAGAACGGACCATAAGGAATTTGCCGGGTTTTTTTAAATAACATCTGAAACCCGGCCCAAATCAACCCGAAGAAGGGGGCGATGAAAAAGGCAATTACCACAAAAACGGGTCCTATTACCGCCCCTGCGGCCCCCATCAGGTGTACATCACCCATGCCCATCGCCTCTTTTCCGAAGCCCAATGTGCCTAAGATACGCGTCGCCCATACCACCGCACAGCCGGCGAAATAACCCGACAAGCTGCCCAGAAATCCTGCTATAGCAGGCACTTGCGAAAATTTCGTCCACCAGCCGCCCGCAAGTGATGAGTGTTGTGTCAGCCATAATGCGCCTGTGGAGCAAAGGATGATTGGCAAAAGAAACAGCACTTCCTTGAGGACCTCGAGGCGGTGTGGATAATCGGGCCGGTCCTGCCGAGGCGATTTTTGGTCCGATTCGGATTGATAGCTTCTTTTTATTACCCCGGCCCACAGGAGCACGAGGGATATTATCAACCCTGCCGCGGCACCAAGGGTCATTACCGCTGTTCGGGTCGATGCACTCGGCCAGAGTTTGTATGTCCATACGACGGCCGGGTCTATTACATACACTCCCACAGAAGCGGTTATCAGGCCCACGACCGTAATGAACCAGCACACCTGTAGTGGTATTACCCACAATTCCAGATCGATTGCCGAAGCGGCCAAGAGTCCGGCAAGCAGAACCACGGCATTTAGGTACACCAGCCATCCCCCGGCCAGGAACATTCCGACTCCCGTATCCGCTTCGATACCCAGGCGGCGATATTCTACGATGAAGTACAGTACAAAGACCGCGACAAAAATAAGTGCGGTTAAAAGCTCTATGACGAAATATCGGGGTGAAATCCGCGTCTTGCAGTATCTGCACTTAGCGCCTAACAGCAGCCAGGAGACAAGCGGTATGTTATCGTAAAACCGAATCCGCCTGTCGCAGGCCGGGCAGGTGGACGGAGGCGTCGTCAGCGATTTATCACGCGGCATGCGATAAATTACCACGTTTAGAAAACTGCCGATACAGCTACCGTAGGCAAAGACAAAGATAAGGCAAATCAACTCAAGCGGCACAAAGCTTTCCTGAAAAAACCAAAATACTTAACAGTTTATTTCCCGGGCTTTTTGCTTTTTTTACTCCCGGCGATTTTGCCGGCGGCGACTTTCATAGGCAGTCCAAACAGCCGGATGAATCCGGTGGCGTCTGTCGGGTCGTATTCGGCCCCCATTGTAAAACCGGCCAGGTCCTGCTTATACAAACTGTTCGGACTTTTGACACCGGCGATATCGCATCTTCCCTTGTAGAGTTTCAGCCGGACAGTGCCGGTAACGTTACGCTGGGTTATATTCACAAACGCGTCCAGCGCCTCACGCAAAGCGCAGAACCACTGCCCGTAATAAACTAACTCGGCATACTTCAAAGCGACCTGTTGCTTATAGTGCATCGTTTCTCTGTCGAGCGTCAGGCTCTCAAGAGCGCGATGGGCTGTAGTCAGTATCGTTCCGCCGGGTGTCTCATAAACACCGTGAGATTTTATTCCGACAAGACGGTTTTCCACGATATTGGCCTGTCCGACACCGTGTTTGCCGCCTATATGGTTAAGGGACTCGATAAGCTTAACGGCGGCGGTACTTGTGCCATTTAACTTTACAGGCACACCTTTGCTAAATCCTATCTCAACATAATCCGGTTTGTCGGGGGTTTTTGAAGTAGGTCTGGAAATAACAAACATACTTTCTTTAGGCTCGTTCCAGGGGTCTTCCAGTTCGGCGCCTTCGTGACTTATATGCCACAGGTTGCGGTCCCGTGAGTAAATTTTCTTTTTGCTTTGCTCAACGGGAATCTTGTACTTTTTTGCATAATCGAGGGCGGCCTCGCGCGAAGTCAGCTCAAAATTGGGGTCCTTCCAGGGTGTGATGATTTTCAGCTTCGGGTCCAGGGCCATATATGTAAGCTCGAAACGGACCTGGTCGTTGCCTTTACCTGTCGCTCCGTGGGCAACGGCGGTTGCACCTTCGGCATGTGCAACTTCGACCTGGTGTTTTGCTATCAGGGGCCGGGCAATGCTGGTACCGAGCAGATAATCATTTTCATATACCGCGCCTGCCTTTAGCATCGGCCACAGATAATCCCGGGCGAATTCAGCACGCAGGTCCTTAACCACGCACTTAACCGCTCCGGAGGCCAGGGCCTTTTTCTTAATGCCTGCAAGCTCGTCTCCCTGGCCCAATTCGGCGGCAAAGGCGACAACGTCATAGCCGTAGGTCTCTTTCAGCCACGGCAAAATGACGCTGGTGTCCAGCCCGCCGCTGTATGCCAAAACCACCTTTTGTGCTTTGCTCTTACTCTTAGCCATCAATTAACCTTCCTATACCACTGTCAGAAACCGTCAAGGGCGATATTATACTGTTTCAAGCCGGAAATGACAATATAAAGTGTGCAGGTTTTTGAGGTGGATTATATTATCTCACAATCTGAGACCAAACCGGCGGGCTTTAAACCCACCTACCATTGTCTATCACATAAAACGGCGTTCTATTTGGTAGGGTGGGGCTTGCCCCACCAAAAAGAATTTATGCAACATTATCTACAATCTACAGGTGTACCCCCATCGGCTTCATAGAACACCTTTGCTTCTTCGAGAATCTGACGCAAATATTCGTCGCCAATCCGCCGGCAAAAACCTTCTATCTGGTTCAAGCTGACCATTTATGAATTTCACAAGTCGTTTTTTTTATGCGGCGATGACGATGCCTTCGCGTCTCGCGATCTCGAGAACAGGGCGGCCCTGTTCTGTCTCCCATTCCCGTTCGCCGCAGGGAATGGGCTCAATGCGACTATCACCTTGGGTTGCACGCCAGAGCTTTTTTACCAAAACCACTTCCCGCGAACCGTCGAACTCGGGGGCAATCACGACCAAATCTATATCACTATAAGCATTAGCCTGGCCGCGTGCAAAAGAGCCGAACAGAACAGCCTTGTTTGCATGTATCCCGGCAGCAGACAGCCGGGCCAAGTAGCTCTTAACCGACTTAATAACCGACTCTTCAACCATTCCAATAATTCCTAAGTTTTTAGCAATTCGGACTTAGCGGTTTGCAAGTCGAGCATAATCTGCTCTGAGTCAGGGTAGCGACCCTTTAACTGGTAAACACCAAATTCAGACAGCGACTCGGTTTTTCCTGCATCAAGCCTCAACTCAGCAATTTCAGCTAAGCGAACAAGGTTGTGTATGCGCGGCGGGAGATCGCCCGTTTGGAGGGTTACGTGTGCTTTAAGCATTTTTTCAATGGCGAGATGTGCAAAGAAAAGGGCGTGTCGCAGATGACCTTTCTCTAATAATGACTGGGCCGCTGCAAAGTCCTCATCGGCACTTGTTTTCTAGTAGTCAACTTGCTTACGAGCGTTCATACAAAGTCCTTTGTGTTCTCTTTCACGGATTCAAGGACGTGCCGGCGGCGAATATAGTTGGCGCTTCTTTCGACCGCCTGTCGTTCGACCAGTTCGGCCTTTCGGCCGAACATTTCCGTAAGCTCAGCCTCCATTCTTACAATATCTATCAGGCTGTGTTTGTGTTCGTGCTCAAATTCCACCAATACATCCACATCGCTGTCCGGCCCAAAATCATCGCGCAATACAGACCCGAAGAACGCGAGACTGCGTATGTTATTCCGACGACAAAACGCCGCTATCTTGTCCCTTGATATATCAACACCAATAGCCATGTCTTCATTCCTTCAATGTCATTCCAGCGAAGCTTGTCCCCGCGAAGCCGAAGGGCGGGGAGAGGGAATCCATTTTGTTTAATTCTGGATTCCGGGTCAAGCCCGGAATGACAAATATTCTGGATTCCGGGTTCCCCCTTCGCACAAGGCTTCGGAGGACAGGCAAGCCCGGAATGACAACTAAAAGCATAACAGATTATTTCTAAACAGCACTACATTCTGCAACCTATAATCTTATCATAATATAACAAAACCACCTGACTTGCAGCAATAGATAAATCCTTCAAACTTAATCGTCTAATGCCAACTGCCGAAATATTTATCAGTAACGTCATCAAGGCTCGAAAATACATCCTTTTTCGGAAAGGCGGCTCGCGCCAATGGTATGACCAAGTCTTTGTCGTTTGTCAGTATGCCATCCGCTCGTGAAAGACAAGCAACATACTGCATGTCGTGAAAATCATGTGAAGCCTTGCCGAGTGTTGGGAGTTGTCCACTCTTAGCTTTTTGGTAAGCCCATTCAAAACTCAAGATGCACCTGAGCCAGTAATCGTGCCATGTGTACCAGTCATGGGTTATATACGAGTAAATCTCGGGTTCCCATTTCTTCAACACCTCATTATCCACCACTGGTTTCATGGCTTTGGCCCATTTTGTCAGGCGATTCACATTGTCACCTGTTTCTGTTCGTATGCCACGTAACAGTTTTTTCTTGGTGATAGCGGCATAAAAATATTCGGACAACTTAAGCATATCTTTTATGATTGGCCCAACCTGTGCCTGGTACTTTTCGGACCCTCGCTTAAGACAAAACACATTATCGTTAAGGGTACTTGTTCTAATTGTGTCCGTGCCATTCTTATCGACAATTGACTTGATAGGTGAAAGTGCTTCTTTTTCACGATTGACGATTTCAAAAGGCAAATGTGTGTACATGGCTCCAGCCTTGATTAGTTTCTGAAACTGGATTAGTAATTTTTGATCAACTTGGTCTGGACTTATTAAGCACTCAATAAATAAAACATCTCCCGCGAGAATATTGTGGGACTTCGCAAACTGACAAAGCTTTGTCAAAGATGTATTCTGAAAAACACTTTTATCAAGGACTAACAACTTTGGCATTGCGTCCATCCATCATGAGTTATGAAGACAACATTTATAGCATGATTGTTTCGCGCGCCGATGGCTTCGTCGGCTATCCAGGTATAGGTCTTGCCATAAACTCAATCAAGGCTCAAGGTCATTTAGAATACGGGACAGCAGGGGTTTTATCGCCGGTATTCTGTTTTTTATTGTTTCCCACACAAGCCCGTAATCAATCCCGAAGTAGAAATGGATAAGCCTGTCCCTCATCCCCGCCATTTCTTTCCAGGGAATCGAAGGGTATTGTGCCTTAATTGGGTCGGGAACATTCTTAGACGCCTCCCCGATGACCTCGAACTTGCGTATAACGGCGCTGGTGGTCTTGTCGTCATCCCTGAAACTGTCGAAATCCATATCTTCGACGAAAGCTTCAATCGCCTCAAGAGCCGATAAAATGTCCCTTAGATACAGACCGCTGTCTCTCATATATAAATCGCCTCGCTGAGAATCTGCGCTTTTATTTCCTCTCTTATCGAGCGAATCGGAACTACATCAACCGAACAACTCAGCATCTCTTCAAGAAAATCAGACAGCCCTACAAAATCAAACAAATCTGCGCCTGCATCGAAATCGACCAGCATATCAATGTCGCTGCCGGTTTCCTGCTCATCACGTGCATATGAGCCGAAGAATCCTTTTATATCGGCTCGGTATCTATCACGAACGACAGGCCGCAGTTGCTTGAGGTTTTCAAGGATTGATTGTTTTGTCATAAATACCATTCCTTAAAAACATTATTATACTCCATTTTCCTGCGAAAGGCAACTAAGGATGGTTTTTCGCATGATTTTTTCGGGTGGTTCGCCGGTGTCCGTGCCGATGAATAATTTATACTGGGCCATCGCCTGGCGGACAAACATCTCAATCCCGCTTATCGTTTTTGCACCGGCCTTGGCGGCCTGCTTAAGCAGCAGTGTCTCGGCAGGGTTATATACCGTGTCAAAGACGGTCATATCAGCTTTTAAGCACTCGGCGGGCACGGGCGTTGCATCAACATCGGGATACATACCGATACTTGTGCAGTTTATGACCACCTGTGCGTCCATTTGATTAAGGGCTTCAAGCGGGGCATACCTGCACTTAAACTCTTCGCTTAAGGCCTGTGCTTTTGCGACCGTGCGGTTATAGACAGTAACCTCGGCCCCTACGTCCACCAAACCTGCTACCACCGCCCGGGCGGCTCCGCCTGCCCCCATAACGGCGCAGGTTTTACTGTGCAGGCCGTGTTTGTCGATTTTAAGGGCGGCGCAGAGGGCATCTCTGGCGCCGGCGTAATCAGTATTGTAGCCGCTGATTCTGGGGCCGATGCCGACCTTGAGGGTATTGACCACTCCGATATCAACCGCCAGAGGTTCGACAAATTCACCGGCTGCGTTTGCATAGTCAAGGGCATGGGCCTTGTGAGGGATTGTTACGCTGAATCCGCCGAAGCCGAGCCAGCTTCTGGCTATGATATTATCCATAAACTGGTTGAACCGGCTCTTTTGACCTTCCACAAGCAGCGGAAGGTACAATCCGTTTATGTCCCGCTCACCGAAGCAGGCGTTGAAGAGCGCGGGACTCAGTGAATGGGCAACCGGGTTTCCAATCACCCCGAAAAGCTCGGTCTCGGTGTCAATGTAATCCCAGCGATACAGCTTTTTCATCTGCTCGGCCGTAATCTGGCCCGGTGCTGTGGAGCTTCCTTCATCGAGCGAGGCAAATGTAAGAAATCCGCCGAGTTTTTTGGCTAAGATTCGACTTATAAGACCCGCCCGGCCCATACAAAGCACAATTACGTCGCCGGTTGTGTTGTGAAGTAAATCAAAGGCCTCGAAGCAATCGTTTATGTGGCCGGGTGTATAGACCAGCTTGGGTATAGCTTGGCTGGATGCAGCTTTTATATCATCGTAGAGTTTTGTCAGGTCGGCAAAAGGCCCGGTAAAGTCGTGGGCCGAAAGAATCAATCGAGTTTTCTTGTTTTCTGCAATTGCCTTTGTGAGTTTGCGTTGTGTATCACCCGCAAGAAAATTTTCATATTCACAATCTACAAAATCAGCACCTGCCTTTATCGCCTCGAGCAAAATCCCGGTTCGCAGTTCCAACGGCCGGTCACCCGCTCCGCCCTGAGCCTTATCGCGGCAGGTAACTATTATCGGCAGCCCGGTTGACTTTGCATATTCCAGAAGTTTTTTGACCGATTCAGTGCCGAGTTCTTTCAAATAATCTGTGCGAAGTTCGAGTAACTCGGCGCCGGCGGCGGCAGCCGAATCAATCCGCCCACAGGCGGCGGTAACACCGCCGGCTGATATTGGAATAGCAAGACAGGTCATAATGCAAACAGATATAGCCCTGTCGGGACTTGAATGCAAGCATAAAAATAACTTCGCTGCCGAGTGGCTCCAAGGTTATAAAAAGCAGGCACAGCCCCCCTTTCTGTGCCTGCTGTATCCAGGCTCATATCATGGTCTCGGTCGGCATCAGGAAACTCGGCCGGTCAATTTGCATACTTGACCGTGCAACCGTACGGCCTGGTTGCGGCAAGTGAAACGCTCTTGCCTGCTGTTAACTCCGCAAGTGCTTTATCCACATAATTGATATATTCACCTTTTACTTTGCCGAGGGGGGCATTATCTATAGCGCCCTCATAAGCAATCCTTCCCGCTCTATCGATGATAAATATGTGCGGCGTGTTCGTCGCTCCGAACAACCGGCCCACCTTGCCGGAGCTATCGTCCAGAATCGGATAAGAAAGCTCGTAATTTTGAGCCCACTGCTTATTAGTCTCGCTCGTGGCATAATTCGTACTGTTGACGGCAAGCCATACAACATCTTTGCCTGCATACTTATCGGCAAGATTTGCAAATGTTGCGTCCTCATAGTGCGGCTTCACAAACGGGCAGTCGTAATTGAACCACTCCAGGACGACTATTTTGCCCGAATAGTCGGACAGCTTCACCTCTTTGCCGTTGTGGTCGGTAAGCGTAAAATCAAGCTTCCTGGCGGCTTGAGCAACTGCCTGTTGGGCCGAAGCCGGCTTGTCGGGCGCATTTGCTACAGGCTCGGCGGCCCGACTTGATGAAGGCTGTTCTTTACAACCGCTAAAAGCGATTATTAAAACGGCGGGTACTAAAATCACAGAAAGCCCTGTCTTTGACATTTTCAGTCCCTTTCAATAAAGTTATAATTGGTCTTTTTGAACTATATACGAAGGCAATTGGGCCAAGGTCAGCAAAAAACCAAAAAAATCCGATTCGGCATGTTCATGAAATATTTCACAACGGCAAATCCGGGGTGTTTATTCAGCGACCTTGCATATAAACGGTTTATTGCTAAAATAGCCCGAAATCGTAATTGTTGTGCAAAAGTAACAAAAGTGGTACGAAAAGAATATGAAAAGTCTCTGTGGTAAAACGGTGCCTTTGACGAGGATTCAGAAGCTCATCGGCAAATATATGCTCCAGTCCAAGCGGCAGGGGCCCTGCTTCTATCTCGAAACGAGTGCGGACATAACGAGACTTATGGATATGCGGAGGGCGTACTGCAAACAGGTCGGTGTTCGGGTAACGACTAACGATTTTTTCTTTCGTGCGATGGCTGAGGCTTTAAGAAAGTTTCCTCTAATGGCCGGTCGCCTTGAGGATAACGGGGCCGGCGTTCGAACTTTCGAAAATGCAGGAATCGGCTTTGCGGTGGCGGCTCCACAGGGACTCGTTGTTCCGGTGATAAAAAATATCTTAGGAAAAACCCTTCCGCAAATCGCTGCTTCCAGCGGCGCACTAATTAAAAAGGCGCGTGCGAACAAGCTGTCACTTGATGATTTCGAGGGAGACGATATTGTCTTCAGCAGTCTCGGCATGTACGGGGTGAGTTCCTTTTTCGCCATCAAGCCCCCCGGCGTAGCCTGTATCATATCAGCGGGTAAAATCGCCGAAAGGTTTGTCCCGTCCGAAGAGGGACCGGCTGCTCGCAAAATGATGTCGGTCGGGCTGGCGGCCGACCGGAGAATAGTTGACGAATTTTATAGTGCTCAATTCCTTGGCGGTATTGTCCGGTTGCTTGAGACGCCCGAAATGCTGGTTGTTTAGGGACTCAGGTTCCCTGCGGGAGGAATTTTGCTTTGCAGCTATTAAATCGGCTCTTTAGAATATTGACATCGGTGAACTTATTGATATACTCCAGCCAAAACCGTGGTGGTTGTAGCGGACGGTTATTGCATTTATTCTTGAAGGGACTGTAAAAGATGAAAATAAAAACGTCTTTTTTCGTGTCGCTGTTGGTCATTTTGGCCGGTTCAATTCTTATTTTGGGCTGCGAAGAACAGCAACAGGACTCAAGGAGAATCAGACTCATCGCCGATGAAAATCTCAAGCTCAAGGAACAAGTCAAAAGCTGCAATCAGCAAATCGCCAAACTCCAAGAGACAATCGCCGAATACGAACAAAAGGAGCAAAAGCGGGCTGATTCCGAGAAGGAACTAGGAAACTCGGTTATCAAGCTGTTGCAAGAAAACGATGCCGCCACCAAAGAGATTGAGAAGCTTACCGCCGAGAACCTGGAGCTTAAAGCCAAACTCGACGAGTTCGAATCCGCTGATGCCGAGGGTGATAGTCCATAAAATGGATCTGATTTATCGGACACAAACTTTCTGCGCGGCCTCGAGGCAGTTTCGCATTCCTTCATTCGGATAGTGTCTTTGCATCGCCGCCGCGACCAGACCGACGAACATCGGGTGGGGCCGAAGCGGACGCGAGGTAAAACACGGATGTGCCTGAGTACCCATAAAAAAAGGATGCGACCGAATCTCTAAAATCTGCATAATCGGCAGATTCGGTGCCTTTCCCGAAAAGACAAGTCCCGCCTCCTGGAGCCGCTCGATATAACGCGGGTCAACTTCATACCTGTGGCGGAACCGCATACGTACAGTATCGGACTTGGCAAACAGTCGCCATGCTAAAGTGTCCCGCTTAAGTTCGATATCCCTGCCACCCAAGCGCATATTACCACCGAGTCCTTCTATCTTCTTTTGCTCGGGTAGAATATCTATCACACGCTCGGTGCATTTAGAGTCCAGTTCGCCGCTGCCGGCATCTTTGAGTCCGCAGACGTTTCTGGCAAATTCTATGACCGCCATCTGAAAGCCGAAGCAAAGTCCCAGATAAGGTACGCTATTTTCTCTTGCGCATTTTATACAGGCAATCTTGCCGTCCGTGCCTCGTGTCCCGAATCCGCCGGGGACGATAATGCCGTCAATATCAGCCAGATGGTCGGCGGCATTTTCGTCCCGAACAGATGTTGTTTCAATCCACCTGATATTTACCTTGCAGCCCAGCGCAATACCCGAATGTTCCAGGGCCTTTAGTATCGAAGCGTAGCTGTCGCGAACGGATGTGTATTTGCCCGTTATCCCAACCGTTACTTCGTGGGTCTCAGCTCCAATCTTATCGACAAAATCACACCACTTCGCCCAGGCTCGTCGCTCATGGCGCAGGTTTATTCTATTTTCAATCTTCAACATCCGCAACACCTCAAAGTCCAGCCCGCACTGGCGCAGCATCGAAGGTATCATATAGACGCTCGCCGAGTCGTGCATACTAAAGACCCGCTCCAGCGGTACGTTACTGAAGACGCTTATTTTTTGTCTTACCTGTTCGCTTACGGGACTTTCGGCCCTGCAGGCGATAATGTCCGGCTGAATGCCCATCTGCATCATCTGCTTGACACCTAACTGTGCGGCCTTGGATTTCTGCTCGCCGAGCGTTTTCGGCTCCAAAATATAGGTCAGTCCCACGAAACAACAGCTTCCGGGTCCTTCCTCGTAAGCCAATTCGCGCATCGCCTCGATATAGAATGCGTTTTCCAGGTCGCCGACCGTCCCCCCTAATTCGACAAAAACAATATCGGCATCTGTATCCATGGCCAGGTGCCTGAGTTTCAGCTTGACCTCGCCGGTAACATGCGGAATCATCTGTACATCCCGGCCGAGGTAATCACCGTGACGTTCCTTATCCAGAATTGACCGGTATATCTGACCGCTCGTCGTGAAATTTTCTCTTGTTAAATTCTGGTCGAGCATTCTCTCATACGTGCCGAGGTCCATATCGCACTCCATACCGTCATCCAGTACGAATACCTCACCGTGGCGGAACGGATTCAGCGTACCCGAATCGATGTTCAGATAACCTTCCAGTTTGATGGGTGCGACCTTAAGTCCCTTGTCCTGCATCAGCTTGGCCAGACAGGAAGAAAATATCCCCTTGCCTAACCCGCTCATTACCGTACCCATAACGACAACGTACTTAGCCTTGCCTTTTTTATATCCCTCGGGTATCGGTGAAAAATATTCAGTATCCGTCGAAACATCGCTGACGCCGGCCAACAGTTCCTCGCTCTTTGCCATAATCCCAAGCCCCACTTATCTCAGATTCCAAAATTACGATTCACAATACTTTCCATTCCATAACACCGCTCGAAAATCCTTCCTGAAGCTGGACCTCAAGTCGAAGAGCGTCCGTTTTGATGGTCTCGAATGTTACCTTATTGTACTTGTCTTTATCAACCCCGTATCCGCTTGCCTGAGCGACCGGCTTCCACTGACCATCATGCCTGTAAGACACCTGCCACGACTTCGGCACCCGGCATTGACCCCTTCCGGTATCGTCAAACCAGTACACCTCAACCGATGAGACCGTTGCCGAATCCTTAAAATCATACTGCAGCCACTCCAGCGTCCCCAAGTGAGGCCACCAGTGAAAGAGGGTGTTTTCTTCATCGCCGGAATGTCGCGGCTCGACCTGGTCGTTGATCGCGCTGAGCCGGGCGTTGTCCAGGTGCGATTGATAAGACGTGCTGACCTTGCTTTTGGAAGCAATCGTCGGAGCGGGCAAAGGGTTTGCCGCCTCTATAGTACGCGCCAACCACACAGCCATAGGCCCGGCCCCGCGGTGGGCCCATGCGTAATATGGGATCGCCTGAAAGGGTTGATTCTTTTGAATCAAGGCATCGTCACTATCCAGTTGGAGGTCCTTTGCCGTGCCCTTAATAACCACGACACCTTTCAGCAAATCTTTATGGTACTTGGCCTCTAATACAACATTATCACCCAATACAAGATTTCGCACATGCCCGGCGTTGTCCACACCCTCGGCGCAGTAAACTATCGGCCCGCGCTGAAGTACGATTTTGCCGATATCATCTTTAACATTACCATGCGCTTCAACGCGTCGAATCGGCATCGGCAAATTCAGTTCGATCACGTCGACCTTGCGCCACTTTCTGTTTATCACCGCAAATCCCTTATCCGGCAAAATCTTTGCTTCCTTGCCGTTAATCTTAAGCTTCGCCCCGGTGTCGATGTTATCTATATACCTGTACAAATCACTCGGCACAGGCGCCCCTTGCGCCCATCCTGGAATGCGCACAGCAACAGTAAATTCCTCCGGCTGCCGGGGTTCCACCGTAATCCTCACACGCCCTTGCCATGGATAACGTGTCTGCTGGACAAGTTTGACACTGTTTTGTCCCCGTTTAATCGTTCCACTGCCGCCAACGAAAAGATTAACATAAATACAGTCGTCGCGTTGAGCGTAGATATATCCTGCAATCGACGGCACAAAACGAACGATATTTGTCGGACAGCACGCACAGCCGAACCACTCACTTCTCTGATAACCACCCCGGGACTCAAGAGGATTCGGATAAAAGAACGTGTTGCCCTGAAGTGATATTCCGGAAAGAAAACCGTTATAGATTACCCGTTCCAGAACATCGATGTATTTCGCATCTCCGTGAAGCAGAAACAGTCGATGGTTCCACATTGCATTTGCAACCGCTGCACATGTTTCGTTGTAGGCGCTTGCGTTCGGCAGTTCGTAGTCCTCGCCGAACGATTCTCCACTATGTCTTGCCCCCACGCCGCCTGTTATGTATTGCCTTTTGGAAACCACATTTTCCCAGATTTTGTCAATCGCCTTGATATAGCCGTTATCCCCGGTCAAGGCGGCTACGTCGGCCATACCACAATACATATACTCCGCCCGCACGGCGTGACCCACCGCGCGGGTCTGCTCGATGACGGGCAAATGGTCCTGGCAGTAAGGCCCGTAGATTTTTCTTAAATCCTTCCTTCCCCGCCAATCCAGAAAAGACCCGGCCAGATTCAAATATTTCTGTTGGCCGGTTACCTGATACAGTTTTACAAGCCCTACTTCAATTTCCTGATGACCCGGAACATCAATCCTGCCGTCTTTGCCGAATACCGAATCTATGTAGTTTGCAAGCCTTATCGCCACATCAAGAATTTTGCGTTTTCCCGTTGCCTGATAATAAGCAACGGCCGCCTCGAAAAAATGCCCCGCGCAATACAATTCATGCATATTACGAATATTCGTCCAGCGTTTGTCGGGCTGCTTTTTCGGCACCGAATAATGCGTATACAGATAGCCGTCTTGCCACTGGGCCGAGGCAATCTTATCAATCACACCATCCACGTATGCCTCAAGCTTTGCATCAGGATGAATACTGAGCGAATAAGCCGCCCCTTCTATCACCTTGTAAACATCGGAATCGTTAAAATATATGCCCTCGAAATCTCCTTCCATCAGGCCGCCCGCCTTGGCGAAATTGCTTATCCTGCCCGTCTCCTCGCATTTCTTAAAGGCATAAGGAATTGTAACCTTTCGATTTGTCTCAAGGCGGGGCGACCAGAACTCGTCGGCTATTGTAACTGCCGTAAAAGGCACCCCTCTTACTATCTCACCTGCCGCATGGGCGGCAAAACCCGCCGGCAAACCAACTAAAAGGACAAAGACCGCAGATAAATTTTTGCTGTTACTCATTTAATCTCCTCTAATTTCCTGCCACAGAGATTATTCATTTTTTTTTACGCCACAGAGAATATTTCCTTGTTCATATTTAAAGAGCAAGAGTCATTTCTACATCTTAAAAACAAATTTCGCGCAAGGCCAACGTCTCCATAAGACTTGGCTCCGAACCGAATAGCGAATACGCTGTGATATTCATCGAATCTAATTTTTTAAGAACCTCTTTTCGCTCTGATCCCGGAATATTGTATTTCGTCATGATATTCTGATCCTTATAAGGCGGAACTTGCTCATAATCAGCAAAAATCCATTCATTTTCGCTGTTTGGTTTAACACAAAATAAATATTCGCTTTGTTGCAAAAAGTGTGTACGAGCAGTTTTTATGGAAGGACCAATAGTATGAATACGTGGTTCGTTACCGCTCCACTCCTTTGCGTTTCCACAATATTCCCTGTAGAAAAAGATTGACACATGTTCGGCTTCAGAATTTATATCTCTAAAAGCAAAGAAAGCTGCTATATAAGGTGATTTTGTCCAGTCGGTTAAAGGGCTGGGGAATCCATTGTGCCTAAGATATGCCATGAATTCGTAAGCGGGTAATTCAAGGTCTTTTTCACAAAATATCTTTTTATTCAGGTCCCATTTTGTTCCGATGCATGTTGCTACATATTCGCGAGCAATTTTTACTTTTGTGATATAGCCGGAAAGCTTCATCTCTTTCTTTATCCTATCGAGGGTTGATTCAAGATGATATTTGGAATCGCCTACTCCTCTAAAAAGCGGATAGGATACATTTGACGATGCTTGTCCTTGAAGTCTTTTTGTCTCGTTGTCAATCTCTGCCAAGGCTTGTTCGAATTCTTCCCAGGATTTGAGTGTTCGTTCTTCCATTAGTATCACTCGGTTTATAATATAAATTTCTTTTTCTCTGTTATCTGTGCCCTTTGTGGCTAAAAAATTAATTGTCTCCTTTGTGGCTGTTTTTATATCTTTTCACAAACGCCGCATACTGCTCGGGCGTATCAATGCCTTCCCAGGCGTGCTCGACTTTGCCGGTCATAATCGAAAAGCCATGCTCTATCGCGCGGAGCTGCTCAAGCTTCTCACATTTTTCGAGTTCGCCCTGCGGCAACGTCGTAAATTTGAGCAGGAAATCTTTACGGTAGGTATAAATCCCAAGATGCCTCAGATAACCGGCTATCTTGCCGATACCCCCGGCCCGCCGGTCGTACGGTATCGGCAACCGAGAAAAGTAAATCGCCCTGCCGATATCGTGTTGCGTATTGCGTGTTGCGTGTTGCTTATTGCGTATTGCGTCTTGTGCGTTGTCATTCCTGCGAAGGCAGGAATCCATTTTTTCTTTCTCATACGACGCGTCACGTACAACGCATGACAAGATAACGACCTTGACGATATTCGGGTCGAGAATCTGCTCTTTATCGGTAAAATCCGCGACCAACGTAGCCATATCCGCATTACTTTTCTGCAAGAGCCCAACAAGCTTGTCGATATTCGCAGGTTCAATCTCGGGCTCGTCAGCCTGCAGGTTCACGATTATCTCGGCGTCGATATCGCGTACGGCCTCGGCGATTCGGTCGGCCCCACTCCGGTGAGCCGCCGAGGTCATAACGCAATCGGCCCCGAAGCTCGCGCAGGCTGCCATTACCTTCTCGCTGTCGGTTGCTATGAGCACCTTTTCGACCATTTTGGCGCACAAGGCCCGCTCGTATGTATGCTGGACGAGGAATTTGCCGGTATCTTTGGCGAGAACTTTGGCCTCGAATCGAGTTGACCCGTAGCGAGCAGGTATTACGGCTAATACTTTCACAAAACCTTCCCGGCAGCAGTTTTCAATAAATTCGGTCTCAAAACCACTGCCCGATTATATTAAACCGAATCCGGCAGCCTGTCAAGCCCCGCAGAAATAAATTATCCGCTCCCTGTCATTCTGACCCCTTCTCTTCGCTCAAGGACGGGCTTTAAAAAAGATTATGAGTCAACGCGAAGTGAATTTATATTTATAATCGATGTTAAACACCTGGCCCTGTTCATTTGGAAGAACCGTTACTTTCCTGACAAAAAGAAGAAAATATTGCTTGCAGCTACGAAAAAGGCCTCTGGGATTGTTATGATAAAACCGGTATAAAATGGTTTTTTCAAGAAATGCCCTGTTTTCATCCGACATAAGGTATGATATATAGGTGTTATTAGGCTGAGATATACATAGAAAAAAGCCTATTATTGTCGTAAAAAGGCTTGACGAATCGATTTTGTGCCCATATAATAGCATTTGGTGCGTTGCCAAAGTTTTGTAAGAACATAAAAACGTCCTTTGCTTAATAAATGAAGTTAGGAGACGAGCTGAATGGGAGCAATTGGATTAGCATTGCTTGGTATGGTTATCGGAGCGGCGGGAACGGAGATTCTTCGCGCAAACAGGCCCGAAGTAATCGACAAAGTGGAAAATGCTGCAAAGGGTTTTGTGGATTCGGTTTTCCCCTCAAGGTCTGAAGAGGAAAAAACAAGCAAATAAAAACCGGTTTTTATTTTGTTCAAAAACCGGAAGAAAGGAAAGGTTATGATTAAGAGTCTTGGAATTCTGATAGGCGGAGTATTTATCGGCGCCGTGGGCGTGGAAATCATTCGTAAGAAGTACCCCGAATCCTTAGACAAGCTGTATGCAAAAACCTGCGAGATGGCATCGGGGGCGAAAGAGGCCTTCAAAAAGGGGTATGATAGCGCCGTCCGGCCCCGGCAGAGTGCCCAGGCAGGTGCCTGATAACAAGTTTTGATTTCTGTTGGGATATTGGAACGCACTGATTGTAAATTTTGCGCCAAACACCAATAAGATTTGAATAAAAGAGAACTGAAATATGGCTACACGCCGAAAACAGCAAGCCGGGCCTTCTCAAGTCATTGGGGCCGTGTCCAAATTCGCCGGTGTTCTGGTCGGAACCGCAGTGGTTACCGGCAGGCGTATTATTAAAACGGTGTCTCAGCCAGACCAAGGGCGTCAGGCCAAGCCGGGGAAAAAATCCGTACAGGCTCCAGCCGGGAAAAAGGCTACCGGAAAGACAAAGGGCCGAAAAGCAGAGAAAAAAGCAGCAAAGAAAAAAGAAACCGGCCCTGCAGGCAAGGCCAAAACAAGCCCGAAGACTTCTGAGCAATCCCCGGCAAAAAAGGGAAAGCACCGGGCCAAGATATCTTAAAAGGAGTTTAAGATAATGTGCCGTGTTGATGAAGAGCCTTTGGGAATTATGATAAGTATATCCAGAGGCGCCGGTACTTGTGTTGGAACGGTAGCGGCTGCCGGCAAAAAAATCACCGGTTTTGTGGTTGGTGGTGTAACAGCGGCAGGTCGTTTTCTTACCCGGCCAGTCGAGATTCCTGAACTGATTGCGGACGAACAGGCTGAGTCAACCCCCGGTGGATTCGGCATCGTCGTAAAAGACAGGCAGGAAACAGAGCCCAAGCAATCGGCCAAATTCCCAAGAGGTGCGCAGGACTCGGACCTTGCCACGGTGAAGGACCAATCAAAACGGCTGCAGAGCAAGGCCGAGGAGTTACAAACAGAAAACCAGGTGGTAAAGCCTCAACCATCACATTTCTTCGGTCCCGTTCAAACCGAACATAGTTTACCCACCCCGCTCGAAGAAGTTGTTGTGGTTTCTGCTGAAGAACACAGCGGTACCAGTTGGGAGACTGCTATGACCCGGGTTGGTGAAGAAAAAGTAATTGAAAGAGACAAAGAGCAACTCCATCGTGTTGTGTCTGTGAACCGGGCGCCCACTCTTTCCGCCGTGTCAGAGAATGAGGTTCGCAAGGCGGTCTTTGAAAACACGACCGAAAGGACAATCTTCAGGATGGCACTTTCTGATATTGGCAATCAGGATGCGGCGGTCCGTGCGGATGCAGTTAAAAGAATTGCCGGCATCGGCCACGAGTTGTCGGTGAGGGTTCTTGTAAATCAGATGGTGGGTGAACCGTCGGCGCAAGTACGACAAGAGTGTGTCAAGGCCCTGGCGACACTTCAGACGACCGAAGGGCTGCGTGCGGTTGAGCAGGCATTGGGCGACCGTTCCGCCCTGGTTCGCTTAGCTGCTGTGTGGAGCTTATACCGTTCAGCAGGGGCCCAAAGCGGCCCTGCGTTGGTACGTATGCTTTCCGATAAGGATGCGGAGATTCGACGCAGGGCCGTTACCTGTATTGGCTGGCTGGGCCGGGAACGGTTTGCCGCGGATTTATTACCGCTTCTGGATGACCGAAGCGTTTCCGTCCGTCAGGCGGCGGCCGAAGCGATGAGCGCACTTAACTGCCGTCAGGGGGTAACCGCCCTCATTGAACACCTGAATGATCCTGAAAAAGCAGTCAGAAAGGCTGTTATTACTTCGCTGAAAACAATCACCGGCAGGAAAATGAGTGGGCCGTTTCCAAGGGATAGCAGGTCGCTTCAGCGTCTGATTGAGCGATGGCGCCAATGGTGGAAAGAGGAGCGGGGAGATGAGGATACGGCCAAACAAGCGGTAAATGCGGATGTCTGATTCGGCTGAAGTTTTAGAGTGAAAGTTGCGGGAATGGTTTTTTTCAGTCTCTAAACCGGTCCCGATAAAATTGAAATTGAGGATTACAAAAGGCGCTCTTTTGATATCTATTTATGGTTGCCGACAGAAAACAGCCGTCTTCTGTTAAAAATTCCTGCCGGCAGGCAAGTAAGGGAGGTTGTTCAATGCCGAAAATTCGCAAACAAAACAAAAGGGTCAAGAAGAAAAACAACAGGAACACAAGGAAGAAAAGGACAAACCGAAATATAAAGATTCCTGTCGTACCCCTTTTGGAGTTGACAACAGAGACCGAACCAGGCGGTAACAACACCATTACCGAGCCGGGCATCGGCAGCAAAATTAAAGTGGAGGATCTCGTGGATGTTTCCGAGCAAAAGGCCGGCATCATCTCGATTGTCAGGGACCTTGAAGGACAGGTTGACACGGCGTATGAGTTGAAAAAGGTTCTGGAAGCCGAGCTTGATGCAACACGCAAGAAGCTGTCCGAAGAATCGGCTGTCCGAGCCCAATTAGAGCGGCGGATCAAGTCAGCCGAAGAGCAGTTTTCGCTGATAGAGCAGTTACGTCAGGACATATCATTCGCCGAACAAGAGCGGAACAGGTTCGACGATTTACTCGCCCGGACCCGGCAACAGCTTAAGGTAATGACCGGCGAGCGTGACTCGCTTGCCGAGCAGACGGCAATCGCCGAGACACACATTAAAGAACTAAATAGCGACAAGACCGTCCTCGAGGCCCGGTTGATGAATCTTAAGGACAGGGTATCGGATATGGAGCGTATGGGCGCAGAACTTGCCGATGCTCGTGCGGAGATTGAAAATCTTCGAGACAAAGTTGCAGACGCCGAGAACCGGGCAGCCGATTTGCATACTCATCTTCAGCAGCAGCAGGCTATGAATAACGATTTGAGGGAGATAAAGGAGTACCTTGAAAAGGAGATAAAGGCATCGAATGCCGAATATAAAATTGCCAGGAATGAACTTGATTCATTCAAGAAAGCTATTTGCGACATACGCAGTGAGGCGACTGAAACCAACGGGCGCATCCGCCACAGATACCTCAGACCAGGCAAAGCGGCGAAACTCCGCTCTAAACCCAACAGATGAAACCATAGGGCTGCCATCCACAGTCTTCGTCCGCCGGCAGCTAACCCGCATTTCTCACGAAGTCATTGTAAAAAAACTCCTTGTTCTGGTATAACTAATATCAACTTCAGTTAATTCGGGCCGGTTACTCTCTGCGTCATCCCGAACCCGTTCGGTTATGCTCCTTCGGCAAAGCGAAGGAAAGGTCGGGGCAGGCTTTTACTCTGCCATGTCATGCCGGACTTGTTCCGGCATCCAGAAAAACTGGATACCGGCTCGGAGGCCGGTATGACAAAAGCGTCGAGCACAGAAGCCGAGCCGCGCAAGCGGCCGAATCAAGCGACCGAATCCAGCCTTAACGCATCACGCAATACGAGCGACAAGCGACTAATATGTTCTGAGTGCCCTACTGTCATCCTGTGGGTGTTGTTAAAACCTCTCAAAATCACGAGGTGTGAGAAATGCGGGATGGTTACTTTTTCCTTTACCGTGCCATACTGTTGTCACTTTCAAAACTTTAGGCTTGTTCAATTTGTGTAATAAACGTTAGCGTTGAATTGTTTACTTCGTTCAAATGGCTGAAATGGTTGAATGCGGGGGATGATGGGCATTTCGACCAATCATATATCTCGGCCCCGGCAGGAGGTGGTGAAAAGGGCCTACGGCAGGGATGCACAGTTCATCGAATGTCGTTTCTTTTACGGGCTTCTTAAAGACGAATTTTCGCAGAAAACCTGCAAGGTTCGGCTGCAACCGAAGGGGACGGAGTGTAAGCTAATCCCGGTATCGAGGCTTTGGACGGTAAAGGGGTATAATACAATGGGCGTTATTTCCGGTACGACAAAAGAGGTGCTAAAGAGTGATGGGAGGAGTAATCCGCCAAGTGGTTACCTCACAACGACAGAGCTTGCAAGGCTCTGTGGGGTCTCGCGTTTCACTATTATCAACTGGGCCAAACAAGGCAAAATCAAAACGAAAAGGACAATCGGAGGGCATTACCGGATACCGGAGGCGGAGGCATTATTGGTGCTTAAAATTTTCGATGAGGATAAAGAGACGGACATATTCAGTCCGGGAGGATGCTGCGGGGCACAGAAACAAGAAACGAAGAACGCCGAAGAATGTGGAAATTGTTTAAACAATGCCCGCAAGGGTGGGCAGGCAAGGGCCAAAAAGAAAAAATTTCTGTATAACTTCGGCTACGGTATCGGCCGGGGTGTACACATTTTGAAAGAAAGGGGGCAACATGCTTAAGAGTTTGGGAATTTTGACAGGCGGTGTGTTCATCGGTGCTGTGGGTGCAGAGATTGTTCACAAGAAGTATCCCCAAACAGTGGAAAAACTGAAATCAAAATTTTGCCTGATAATCTCGGAGGCGAAAGATGCCTTCAGGAACGGGTATCAAAATGCCACCGGCCCGAAACCGGCTTCCGCTTAGATTTCAGACAAGAAAAGCGTAGAGACCGACTCATTAAAGAGAAGTATAAAATTGTGGAACAGGATAAAGCAAGGGTAATCGGAATTATCGGGGCCGCATCCAACCGTGCGGGCGGTTTTATTGGAAAGGCGGCGGTTCTCGGCAGGAAGATTGCAGGTGTAGTCACGGGCGGCGTATCAGCCGGGAAAGAGATGATCGGCCTGGTCGATAAAGATACCGAACCCGTGCCCGAAAACAATTCTAACGGGACCGACGAGGCTGTGTCGGTATCCAATCCTGTAGTGGCTCAAAACAAGTCGGCCCGAGAGCGAAAGAAACCGCAAAAAGTCAGAGCCCAATTTGAATCTAAGATTGAAAGGCTGGAGAGGGAAAATGACACTCTTGTTTGCCAACTACGACAGGCCGTCGGCAAGAGAAAAGAGCCCACGGCCGGTCAACGTTCGATAAGTTCGCGAGCGGTTGTACCGGAATCCGAACCTGTTGTGACCAAGCAGGAGCTGACCCAAATGCGAATCCAGGCCCAAAAAAATCAATCTCAACTTGCAGTGCAAGTCAGGGATTTGCAGGCCCAAAAAGAATTTCTGGTTTCTGATGTGGAAAAACTGCAGAGTAAAATTAACGGGATGGCTACTCAAAAAACAGGCATTAGCGGGCGGACAGATGCACTGAAATCCGAACTCGCAGCGACCCGGCGCAAATTAGAAGAGTTGCGCAGCCGGGCTGAATCCGCACAGGCCGAGCACGCCTCTGAGCGCAAGCAGTTGCAGTCAGAGAAAGATTCGCTGGTCTGTGAGGTTCGGAGGGCACGAAAAGAGGCGGACAAAAGCAAGGTCCGGGAGGATGCGATGAGCAAGAGGCTGGCCGAATTAGAATCTGAAATCAGCGTCCTTCGGGGTGAATCGGCTCCGGCACGCGGGAAAAAACCGGTTGGCAATACCACCGGTACCGAAAAACAAACCGGCTTATCCGTGGCGGTCGAAGAGGCACAGGCTACAGCAACGGCGCCGTTCGGTTCTGAGGAAGTGAAACCTTCAACGGAAGCGGTAACTCAAAGACAACAAACAGATGTAATTGTTGAAAATGTTGGAGGGCGGAAATTGAAATCAGAATCAAAGATGAAGGTTGGCGGTGCAGAGCTGACGAGAGTAACGCCGGAACAAGTAAAAGCGGCCGATTTCAAAAACGAGACAGACAGAGCAAACTTTCTAAAAGCCTTCTCGGATTTTGACAGCCCCAAGGCTACTGTTCGTGCGGACGCAGCGGCGGCGATAGCCGGTATTCGTCATGAATTATCATCCAGGTTTCTTATTACTCATATAGCTGACGAACCATCGGCATATGTCCGGCAGGAATGTATCAAAGCCCTGACGGCTCTTCGGAGCAGAGAGGGATTGGGAACGATAGAGCGTGCATTGACTGACGAAGCCGCCTACGTCCGCCTGGCGGCGGTTTGGGGGCTGTACCATTTATCCGGAACAGCAAGTGTCGGGACACTTACACGCATGCTTTATGACAGGGATGCAAGCGTTCGCCGAAGAGCAGTTATATGCATGGGCTGGCTGGGCGGGCAGGCGGGCAATGATGGAAACAATTATTCCCACAAGGTGGTTTCCGCTCTTATTCGATGCCTCGGCGACCGGTCCCAATCAATCAAAGAAGCTGCTCTTGACGCCCTGGAAGCTGTTACCGGTCAAAAGATGCCGGCGCCGCGGACATCGCCCGAGCGTCTGGTTGAGCAGTGGCGGCAATGGTGGAAGTCTGAATCTTCAGGAGAAAAATGAATATTATCGTTTGCGTCAAGCAGGTTCCCGACACCCTTGCAGTCGGCGTTGACAGTAAGACCAATACACTAATCCGGGAAGGGGTCGACAGCGTAATCAATCCTTTCGATTTACATGCAGCCGAAGTGGCACTTCGTCTGAAGGAACGATACGGCGGAGTGGTAACAGCTTTGTCAATGGGGCCGTCCCAGGTGATAGATACTTTACGGCAGGTATTGAGTTTGGGGGTAGAAAGGGCCGTTTTGCTCTGCGATATTGGTTTTGCCGGAGCAGATACACTCGCTACTTCTTATACACTGGCAACGGCGGTAAAAAAGCTCGGCCGTTTCGATTTGATTATTTGCGGCAGACAGGCTGTCGATGGTGATACCGCACACGTCGGGCCTTCGCTGGCGGAAAAGCTGGGCATCCCACACATTAGTTGTGCAGTAAAAATACACAAAGTAACGGACAAATACATAATTGCGCAACGTATGACGGATGGGGCAATCGAAAAAGTAAAGCTTTCGCTTCCCGGACTGATTACGGTTTCGAAAAGTATTAACAAGCCGCGCACCGCGACGTTGAAGGGGAAGATGAAAGCAGCCAGGGCCGAGGTTGAAATCTGGTCGGCTCATGATATCGGCGCTGATGAAAGTAAAATCGGATTAAAAGGTTCCGCCACAAGGGTAGTCAAGATGGCAACTCCGAAGCATGACAGGGCCGGGCTATTGCTGGAAGGTTCGGTCGCCGAGCAGGTGAAGGGTCTGGCCCTTAAGCTGCAGCAGGCCAAAGTATTGTAAGGCAAGATATATATCTCTTAATGGGAATAAATTTTCGCGGGCAAGAGCAAAAATTCAACCGGGAGCATCATAGTATGAGCATACGCGTAATAGAAGAGAAATGCAGCGGTTGCAAACTTTGTGTCCGGGCATGTCCTTTCGGTGCCATCACGGTTACAAAAAAGTCGGCTCATATCGATATAACCAAATGCAGTTTTTGCGGAGCTTGTGTGGAGGCCTGCAAGAAATTTAACGCCATTGAGTTGATACGCGAGGACGCAGCCGGATTTGTCGAGGTTGACAAGAGCAAATATAAAGGAGTCTGGGTGTTTGCCGAGCAAAAATGCGGCAGAATAGTAAATGTTACATTTGAGCTTCTCGGGAAGGCAAGACAGTTGGCGGACAAACTCGCCGAGCCTGTTTGTGCGATACTGCCCGGCAACAAAGCGGGTGGGCTTGCGCGCGAGTTAATCTGCTCCGGCGCCGACAAAGTGTACCTGGCCGAGTCGAGCCGGTTAGGTGCCTTTATCGAGGACACTTTCACAGAAGTAGTAACCGGGCTGATTCAAGAACACAAGCCGAATATTGTTTTGTTCGGCGCGACCGCCGTCGGGCGTTCACTGGCACCGAGGGTAGCGAGCCGGCTGGAAACCGGATTGACCGCGGACTGCACCGGCCTCGAGATAGACCCGAAGACCGGGGACCTGTTGCAGACCAGGCCGGCGTTTGGGGGCAACCTGATGGCTACCATTATTTGCCCGAACCGGCGTCCTCAAATAGCAAGCGTCCGTCCGAAGGTTTTCAAGGATGTCCATCGCAACGACCTGCGTACGGGAAAAATTATCCGGTATGACTATAAGAATCACACTTTAACACAAAAAGCCCAACTGCTTGCAGTAGTTAAAGATTCCGCCAAATCCGCCGGTATTGAGGATGCCCGGATAATAGTTGCCGGCGGACTTGGTCTGGGAAGTGCCGGGAATTTCAAACTTATCGAGAAACTGGCACAAGTAATGGGGGCCGAGGTGGCCGCGTCCCGCCGGGCCGTAGAGGCGGGATGGTTTTGCCAGACTCACCAGATCGGCCAAACCGGCAAGACGGTGCGTCCGAAGCTGTACATCGCCTGCGGCATCAGCGGCGCCATCCAGCACCTTGTTGGGATGCAGTCCTCTGAGATTATCGCGGCTGTCAACAAAGATGCGAAGGCGCCGATTTTTAACGTGGCTGATTTCGGCATTGTGGGCGATGTACTTGAAGTGGTGCCCGCGCTGACAAGAGAAGTAGAAAAGATGCGGACCGCCGGACAGGCTGAGCCTGTTACAACGGATATCGAGTCGGAACAACAACTTGCTTTGAGCAATTAGTGCAAAGTCGGGAAAATAAAAATTGTTGCTTCTCAGAAAAGGTTGGAAAATTGTCATTCTGAATCACGATTTACTCCCTGCGCGCCGGGAAAGAATCTCCGGCGCACGAAGGGTTCAGATTCTTCGCTGCGCTCAGAATGACAGGATAACGCCCAGAATGGTATCTCTAAGGTTTTCTAAAGAGGAAAGGTTGTCTCTCAGGGGGGTGCTTTTTTAGCTTATGGCTGAGTGTGAAGTAATTATTGTTGGTGCGGGGCCTGCGGGGATTTCCTGTGGGTATGTTCTTGCCAAAGCCGGCGTGGATGTTGTTATTCTCGAACGAGGCCGGTTTGCCGGTTCCAAGAATATGTTCGGCGGCATATTTTTCGCCGACCAGATGAACAAGTTAATCCCTGATTTCTATATTGACGCCCCCGTAGAAAGATTTGTTGCCAAAAAGCATTACTCTTTGCTGATAAACGATTCGGAAGTTTCTTTGAACATCGACTCGGAAGAACATAAAAAGCCGCCTTACAATCATTCGTATATTGTCAGGCGTTCTGTGTTTGATAAATGGTTTGCTGAAAAGGCTAAAGAGCAGGGTGCTACAATTATCTGCGGCACAGCGGTAACGGATTTTGTATGGGACGGCAACAAGGTTGTCGGTGTCAAAGCCGGCACTTCGGACGACCCCGAGAACGTCCTGACAGGTGATGTCGTTGTCTGCGGCGAAGGCGCCAATTCCATGCTCTCGGAAAAGGCGGGGCTTCGCAACAGGCTGTCGATGCGCGCCCGATGTATTTCTGTTAAGGAAGTGATTCAGCTTGGCAAAGACGTAATCGACGAGAGGTTCGGCTTAACCGCCAGAGAAGGCGCCGCATACGAGTATTTTGCGGACGCCACGCCCGGCATGTTGGGTGACGGTTTTATCTATACCAATATGGATTCATTGTCCGTGGGTGTCGGCGTTGTAATCAGTGAAATGTACGGAGCCGGCAATTCGGCCTGTCCAAACGAGTTGTTGGACAGATTTAAGAGCCATCCATGTATCCGGCCTTTGGTAAAAGGGGGCAAAACGCTGGAATATTCCGCCCACATGATACCGATGGACGGCTATAAGAATCTGCCGAGATTTTATACCGACGGCCTTATGTTGGTCGGCGATGCAGCCGGATTTGTGAACAACAGCATTTGCCACGAGGGTGTGAATATGGCTATGGCTTCAGGGATAATGGCCGCCGAGACGATATTGGAAAACAGAGGCCGGAGGCGTTACGACGCCGGTGCGCTTCGGCAGTACGAACGTCGGCTGAACAATTCCTTTGTCCTTGAGAACATGAAAAGCAGCCGGGATTTTATTGACATTCTGCGCACACATAAAGAATTACTCAACGACTATCCGCACCTTATAAAGGACGTGATAACCACATATTTCGAAGTAAGTGATGTGCCAAAAAGCTCGCTCAAGCGCGATGTCATTCGTATGGTACGCGGCAGAATAAGTTTTGTAAAAGCGGCAAGAACATTTGCAGCAATTTTGAAAGGCGGGATCTGATATAGCAACAGAAGAACAAAACAATCAGGCCGGGACGACCAACCGCCGCGAAGATTCGTTTTTTGAAACCCTTAGCCTTGATGATAAGCTTTTTACAGTTCACAGGAAGCTCCCTGCTGAATCGCACATTACACTTGACGAGCGTTTTTGCGGTGAGTGTTCCAACCGAATATGCACATATATTTGCCCGGC
>Ga0180433_10000851_pt1 | contig 52051 bp, 64 predicted proteins | sample SS_ome_8_FD_132980 | JGI IMG/M metagenome (GOLD analysis project Ga0180433, IMG submission 132980) | Hypersaline lake sediment archaeal communities from the Salton Sea, California, USA - SS_1_D_1 metaG | ecosystem: Environmental > Aquatic > Non-marine Saline and Alkaline > Hypersaline >...
ACAATTTTCTGATACGAGAAGTCTTCACGGAAAGATTGACAATTTCAGGGTAGTGAAAGGACGTGCGCTCTGGACGGCGGCGTTCTCCGGGACACTACCGACAAGCAGAAATGACTATGAGGGATAATTAAAATGGCTTTACAGATAACAAAAGAAACAATTCACGGAGTTGACGCGGAATACTGGAAAATAACAGAGATGCGATTCAACTGGTGGAATAATTTTGCAACGTGCAAACTGTCAGGATTCGTGAATCAACAGGCACGTACGGACAATAAGGTTCCTCTAAAAGAATATGGATTCAGATTCAATGGTGACGACTTCGACTTCAATGTTGATGGTCAGCTTGTCGAGGCCCTGTACCTGAAAATAAAAGCACTTGCAGACTGGACCTCTGCGGTGGACGTGTGATATTTATATACTATTAAACACAAAGAAAGGAATTGACAATGGATTTAATATTGACAATAGCTGTAGTGATAATGGTTGTTCTATGCCTTGTAATGTTCGCATTCGTATTTTTCGGGCCGTCAGCTCCGGCAAAAGTCGGAGTGATGGTTGACGACATTAAGGCAATTAGAGCCCGACTGGAAAAATCTGACACCATTCTCGGTAAGATGGTGAAAGGATTCAAAAACTATTCAGAGAGTTTTAAGGAACAACAGGTCAATAATAGATTACTGATGGAGGAAGTCAGGACGCAATCTGCTCAACTGACAAAGTTGACCGAGAGTCACTACAAGCTCGAACAAGAGCTTATCAGGCGGCACGGTCTTGATCCTAATTACAAGCGGAAGTGATGGAAACAATCGGAATAATTCTGGGAATACTTACCGGACTCGGAGCGGTCGCGGGAGGGCTCTGGCGTGTGTCCGTGCAATTTGCTGGATACAAACAGGCGGCGGATACTTACACGAAGGCTCTGCTTGAGGTGAAGAATGACATCTCGGAGCTCGGAAAGAAATTTGACGACTACAAGATGCTCAATGATTCGAGAGTGGCAACAATAATGGGACGCCTCGATGCTATTGACGACAATCTGGAGGCCGATTAATGAGCACTATCGTTGCACTGCCAATACTTGAGGCCGGAGCGATTTCTGCAAACCTGGTCATAACGACGACGCTTGATTTTGCAGTATCGACGTCAGGCGATTTCATTCTCTGGGGAGGATAAAACATGGCTAATGTACAGCACAATACTCTGGACGGTGTTGAGGTTCATACACCGTTCCGATGGGACGTGGCCGATGACGCGGCTCGTCTTGCTCTGGTTGTATCGGTAAGCGATATAAAGAAGTTGTGCTATGTTCAGGCCACAACCGGAGTCTGGATTCTGACTGGCGTAAGCCCGGCGACATGGAAGCAGGTTGACCTGGGAGCTGTCAGTACAGGCACAGTAAAAGTAACGGCGGCGGATACGGGTCTGGACTTTCTGGGTGCGAAAGTAGCCGCAGGCGGAGGTATCACACTCAATGTTCTGAATCCAGGCGGTAATGAACAGCTTGAGATTTCTGCAAGTATTGGAGCAATAGATCATAATGCTCTTTTGAATACCCACAATCTGACAACAGACATTGATCACGATACAATCACAAATGCTCATAACTTAACCACAGACATTGATCATGACACACTCACGAATGCTCATAACTTAACCACAGACATTGATCATAATGCAATTACCAATACTCACAATCTGACGACCGACATTGACCATGACACAATCACAAACAATCACAATCTGACGACTGACATTGATCACGATACAATTACCAATACGCACAATCTGACAACAGACATTGATCATGACGCATTGACAAATTTCGTTCTTGCGGAACACATTGACTGGTCAATAAATGGACCGGAGACTCTGCATGACAATCGTGTGCCCGCTTCCTGCGTGACACAACATGAGGGAGTTATTGATCATAATGCTCTGACCAATACGCACAATCTCACGACTGATATTGACCACGACACAATCACGAATGCTCATAATCTCACGACTGATATTGACCATGACGCTCTCACAAATTTTGTTGCCGCAGAGCATATAAACTGGACCGTGCCTGGCATTGAGGTTCTTGACGATAGTCGTGTGCCTGCGTCAAACGTATTGCAACATGAAGCGTCTATTGACCATGACAATCTGACCAATACTCACAATCTGACGACCGACATCAATCATAATACTCTGCTCAATTATCTGGCGGCTGAACACATAAACTGGAATATTAATGGAGCGGAAACCATTCATGACGGACGTGTGCCCGCGTCTAATGTCACGCAACATGAAGGATCAATCGATCATAATAATCTTCAGAATACACACGACCTGACAACAGATATTGATCATGACACGATTACTAACAACCATAACCTGACAACAGATATTGATCATGACACGCTTACGAATTATCTTGCGTCGGAGCACGTTGATTGGGCGGCGAATGGAGCGGAAACACTTCACGATAACAGAGTGGTTGCTTCTAATATTACACAACATGAAGCGTCTATCGACCATGACAATCTCCTGAACAGTCATAACCTCACGACTGACATTGACCATGACGGCCTGCTCAATTTTGTTGCTAATGAGCACATTGACTGGTCAATATCAGGCCCGCAAACTCTTCACAATGCCAGAGTTACTCTTGCGAATGTGACACAACATGAAGCTAATATTGATCACGACGGCCTGGCGAATACTCACAATCTCACGACTGACATTGATCACAATACCATTCTGAACAATCACAACTTAACGACTGACATCAATCACGATACCATTCTGAACAATCACAATCTGACAACCGATATTGACCATGACGCAATTAATAATTATGTTGCGGCTGAACATATAGCCTGGGCAGTTATTGGAGCGGAAACACTTCATAACAGTCGGGTCACGGCTGGAAATGTGACACAGCACGTCGGGTCTATTGATCATGACCTGCTTCTGAATACACACAATCTCACGACAGATATTGATCACGACGCATTGACAAACTATGTTGCGAATGAGCATATCGACTGGACTGTGACAGGAGCGGCGGATATACATGACGACAGAATAGGATCGACAAGTGTGACACAGCACGTCGCTCTCATCAACCACAATTCTCTGCTCAATACACACAATCTCACGACAGATATTGATCACACAACGATAAGTAATATCGGAACAAATTCACATGCCACGATTGATACTCACCTGGCTTCGACTACAAATCCTCATTCGGTAACTGCGGCACAGGTCGGTAACACTACCGCACAGTGGAATGCCAATCAATTACAGGGCCGTGACGTTCAGAATGTCGCTCCGAATAATCTGGATGAACTGGTCTGGAGCACAGGCAATACAAGATGGGAGCCCAGAGCCGCTCGAATGGGCTGGATGCTTCATGGAGGCGTCGACGGTGTCGGAGCTAACAATACGACTCCGATTTCAATGGGAACGAATGCGGCGAATAACGGTGTTCCTATGATCCGGGCCGGACGAATTGTTGGAATATCGATTTCAATTAATACTCCATGTACCTCCGGTACTCTGGACGGACAGGTGTTGCTCAATGGAGTTGCACAGACAGGCGCGGGCGAGACCGTACAAATCGAATCAGTGACCAATACAACAGACAACTATCAGATAATTCCGACTCCGATTACTTATGCGGCTGGAGATGTAATTTATGCACAAACAGTGACAGTCGGTTTTGCTCCGAATGGAGCGGACGCGACGGTGTGCGTTTTCTGTGAGGACACATAAATGGTATATGCAATAATTTATAAAGATACTGACCGGGTCGACCGGGTTTGCACTCATTCGGCAAATCTGGACGCAGAGTCAGAATTTTACGAAGTCGAGACCGATCATGTATTCAATCCTCCGGTGTTTCAAATATGGTGGAAATACGACAGTCTTCTGGAGACATTCAGTGAGGACGGAACGCGGGTTCACATGGACGACGACGAGCAGACAGAGCATCTTACAGCTTATATGACGTACCTTGCGGCCCAGGGATTCTCCGGCAATGCTCTGGATATAGACGAACTGGAGGCATGGTGGTCTGATAAAATTGATGCTGTGACTACTCTGGAAGAGATGAAAACCGTCATTAAAGATATAATAAAGATTATTGGACGTTCACAGTCAGCAACATTGTATGGCTGGAAGATCAAAAAGACTAAATAATGGAGAAGTTGATTGTATTGCCAATACTGCGAGACGGCTTGCCCGATAGCGGCGTCGTCCCTCACATTCGTATCAGAGATGCGGACACGAAGTCGGTTGAGGTCGATTTTGATGCGATGGAAGAAGTCGGAGACGGCTGGTTCAGATATTATTTTCAGACATATAATCCAAAAAAGAATTATGTAGTAACAGTCGAGGTAGTAAATTCGGAGGGTAATATTATTTATTATTTTGCCAGTAACGTGAGTTATGTCGAGGACATGAAATACGTCATTAAAGGCCCGGTAGCGAGGTTCAATCCATGAGTGCGGTTAAAAATCAAGAAATAGGTCAACAGGGAAGCACAATCACTCTGGATGTGTACTTCCATGAATTCGACGGAGGAGCTCTGGTCGATCCTGACACCCAGGTTGCTAACTATGAAATATTTGACCCGTCCGGTTCATCGCAAGAGACCGGTACGGGCACACGTCTCGGTCAGGGACGATACCAGGCTCAATTCGATATTCCTGCGGCGGCGACAGTATCGGATCAGTGGAAAATCCAGTGGTCGGTAGTTATCGGAGGTCAGGGCGTCATTGACTATGAATACTTCCGTGTTGTTGCGGCGGGTTCAATACAATTCAATGAGGAAGAATATCGCAAGGGCAAATCGTTCGCTAATGAAGACCGGACAAGCAGTTATCATGCTCCGAATTGGGGTTATATCATAACTCCTGACGAACTCCGCTACATGGTTGGATTCGGAACAAAGCTCGTATCTCCTGACGCTTCACAGACTTATGACGACAACATGCTTCAGTATTATATTGACGCGGCTATTGGAGTTTTTGCTAATGACCTGCGAATCGATATTTTTCCTCATGTTATTACTCATCAGGCTCCCAGAGACGCTGTGACAGGACTCCGGGGAGAACGAACTGACCTTCCCGCAGATTACATTACATTTATCAATTCACTTACTGACGAGCAGGCAGACCTGCGAATTATTGAAAAGGGTTATCCTTATCGACAGCCTCCGGCCAAAAAGAATTATATGTATATGAGGTTGCGGAATAGACCCGTTCGGTCAGTTGACAAAGTGGTCATGGTCGATCCTGTACAGCAAACACTTGTTGATTTGCTTCCTTACACGCAGGAGGAGCTCGGAATGGGAGGCACACTCCAGTTTACATTCTCGCAGTTGTCAAACATTCCTGTATTCCTGGGAATGCTCTCACCATTTCAGTATCCATTCCGGGATTACCCGAATGCATTTCTGATTGATTACAAGACGGGCTATGAGAATTCAAGAAATGTGCCGAAAGACCTTGTCGAAGTAATACGAATGCTCGCAGGCATTATGCTCCTGAATGATTTTGGGGACGGCAAGAGTCCTGGTCTGGCAAGCGCGTCGGTCAATTTGAATAGCATATCAGAATCATTTGGCACGACGCAAAGTGCAAGTATCGGGCCGCGAGATGAAGTCGATCTCATGAATCCGAGGGGAGGTTTTCTGTCAGTACCTATTGGAATTCTTTACAAGCGAGTAAAGGACAAACTTATTGATCCGACGAATTATAAGGTCAGAGCAGTCAATCCTCTCAATGTTCTTGATATACAGTGGAAGCCATTGCTTGACGTGGTCGAGCATGTTGTCCCTGAAAAATTCTGTTATGAAATATCGACTCCCGATGCACACATCACGGTAACAGAGGATCATTCATTATTTTATGTTGATCGATTCGGGCTCACACAAAAACGCGGCGATGAGTTTTTTGTCGGAGAATCAATTGCCTGCGTGACAAGAGCTGGAGTTGTTACTAATGACAGGGTCGTCAAAGTTGAGCCTGTGAAAGTGCCGGGAGGAAAGGTGTACGACCTCTCGGTTGCAGACTTCCAGAATTTCATTGTGAACAATAGAATAATTGCTCACAATACGAATGCTCTGTATGGAGCTCGAATCGGAGAGTGGTTGAAAACGATTGCGATATGGTGGAAGCGCAACAAATACAAATACGGTGTTCAATTTATAGGTGTTTTATGAGATTTGTAAGATTTGCAAAATTAATAGTCCTGGTTTTACCTGGATACATCAAAGCCAGGATAAGCGGGACGGTCCTGCGATTCAGAATAGTGTGTGAGGTACTATGGATAGTAAGTGAATGCCCGTCAATGACAGCACAAATACTCGAAGGTGGAAAACATGGAAAAGGATAAGAAAGCAGAAGCAATGTCACACCCGGATAAACCAGGAGCGGGAGCAGAGAAGCGCAAGAAAGTCAAAGACCCGCAGGACAAGGTCGAGGTTGTCATGTCAGAATTCAAGAGAGGAACGCTCCGCTCTGGCTCTGGCGAGAAAGTGACTGACAGGTCACAGGCCCTCGCAATCGCAATGTCGGAATCTGGACAGTCAAAGAAAAAGCTCAAGGGCTGTGATAAGATTAAAAAGGCGGAGGAGATGAGCCCTGGAGAACTCCTCACGTCTATTGTTGAACTCGAACTCATGCTCAAGGCGAAGTATGAAAGTAAAAAGCGCGGACCTGACGGGAAATGGATTTATAAATATACAAAGCCCGGAACTAAACAGCCGGGGAGTCAGGACTACCAGAATCGAATTAAGCAGATCAGACAGAGCGGTAGTGTTTCCGAGCACGGCCCTGGTTATGATCGAGCGAAAGAACTGGCAGTCGAATTGTCAAAAAAGCACGGAAAGAAAGTCAGTGAAATACTGGACGACATTCTGGGAGAAAATGTGCCTATTAATAAAGCACAGGAGACGAATGAAATGAACGAGAATACTGAATATCTGGAATCATTAATCAAAGCAGGCCCGACAAAGTACAAGCGTAAGTGGCGCGGCAAAGATGGAAAGTGGCGGTACGAATACGAAAAACCGAAAAAGGGCAAAGAAAAAGCCGGAGAAGAAAGACCGGGAGTGCGTCCTCATTCAGAAAAAGAGTTGAAAGAATTGTCACAAATTCAAAAAGACCGGGATATACAGGCAATGGAATTGAACATGCCAGGAAAGCGCAAGGGCCGCTCCGAATTCGATACGCCGCAGGATTATCACGAATATATCCGAAGCGAATTCGACAAATACGTTGACACGGTCAAAAAGAAATCTGGCGAGGAGATAAAGACAGGTGTACTACCACAAAAATTGGTAGACTACAAGAAAGAACATCATGAAATTGCAATTGATAAACTATCTAAAATGCCTCTCAAAGAATTGAGACGGCGACAGGACATGCTCCGGTCGTCCAGAAAGAAAGCACTGGAACAAAAAAATGAAACGCTTATAAAAGAACTTGATGTTGCTGAAAAGCATCTTATTCATGCTATTGACAGGAAAGAATTCGGAAAAGCAGAAAGCGACATTAAGAAACTAACTGGATTACTGAAATGATAGAAGCAGAACAGGGAACAATTGATGGACAGCCATTCAAGGTTGTTCATTGTATGACTCCAGAGGAAGCCCGAAAAGCCGGACTCCCGGAAGGAATGACATCATACTTCATGATCGGAAGTGAAAAGGTTATTTATCCGGGCGATGTCATGAATCGTATACAGGACGCGGCTGTCAGAGGAGAATTCGGTGTGCGTCCGAATCGTGCCGGAATAGCTGAATTTCATCGCAGGGTTATGGAGTACCAGAAAAATGCCGTCAATGAAGGCTTCAAAAAGATAGCAGAGATGAACAGAGGAAAGCCTGACGAGCAGATTTCAAAAGAAGCAATTAAAGATGCAAGAGGTGTCCTGGACAATGTCGACCTTAATGCCGATTTGCTCGGACGTCTGCATACTAAAAAAGAAAGGAGAGATGTGCGTTTATGAGTATAGATGTGCCGGAGGAGCGGCCCGCTCAATGCGTGAAATGCGGCGAATTCAAAACCGACTGCAATCCGCTTGATATGTGTCGTGCCTGTCAGGAATATGAGGAAGCTGAACAACGCATTAAGAAAGAAAAATCTGATCTTAAAAAACGTGAAGCCCTCATGACAGAGAGTGCCAGTCTCAAAGCCAAAAGGGAAGAGGCAAGGCAGAGGGAACTCGACGAGGTTGTGGATCACAGACCCGCACCTGGATTGAGAGAAAGAATACGGGCTCGCAGAGCCGGGAGAGGAAACGATGATACTGGAAATGATTGAGAAAGCGGACGACTACGCTCTGGATTTTTTCATCGACGAATTGAAATATTTTGTTGAGAACGATTTGAGCCAGGTCAAATCAAATGGAATTGAGAAGACGATTGACTGGTTGCAATCGTCAAAGGAAGGCAAAAAACTTGTCAAAGAAATACTGGATTCAAAGAAAGCCGGAAAATTCCGTAAACAGAGTCCCAGAGCGATAGCTCACAGCTCATGTACGATTGCGTCACGATATGGCTATATTATCGGAGCAATGTTTGTCGCTCCTCATGTTGCCAAAAATCCGCTCGTACCTTACGGTGAACATTATATCAAGCGTATTGCTGACGAGAGTGTTGTGCTTGACCGCAATGAAGACCCGGAGAAAAAAGTATATACTTATATTTCTGATTCTGCAAAGCTCGTCGCTCCGTACGCAACGCCGTCGTACTGGGAGATTGCAAGAGGAGAGTTATTCTCTCGCAATGCCGATATGATCGCGGAGATGAAGCGGCAGAACCGAAAGGTCGTTCTCATTCGTGAGAATTCAGAAGCCGAATATGACGGATCGGGGCACACGCTTATGGCTATCAGGAATAGCAAGGGTCAGTATGAAATTAATGACACGTATCACGGCCAGAGATTCGGCAAGACTATGGAGGAGCGGTATCACACGAACGGCTCTAAATGGTTGAGATGGATTTATGGTGAATTGAATATATAATAAAACAAGAGGAAACATTATGGCTTATGTAAAGCGTCTCTACAAGCGCACAAATGTCTGGATCGGGATCGGAATGATTCTGATCGGATTTTTAGTGCCTATCGTCTGGTCAATCGGGTGGCCAAAGGCTTATGAACTGGCGATGAAAGATTTTGTCGTCGTCTGGGGCACCGTAAAATTCAATATGATTGTTCTTCTGATCCCGGTCGGAATGATAGCAATGATCGGTCACAAATTAATGCAATGGGGTATTGGCCAGGCAATTATTGGAGCTATCGGTGGTTTATTTACACGAATATTTGGAGGCGGTGGTCAGACACCTCCGCCTGCGACGGGAGGACGAAAATGATACCTGATAAGTTGAAAGTACATTTGAAAGAACTTGTCGCATTGAAATATTTCTGGCACGTTGCGGTCGGCCTTATAATCGTTGCATTGATTTTCTTTGCAGGACGTTCATGTGGCTATGACGCTGGACTCAAGCATGGATATACGAAAGGCCGTGCGGACGGAATACGGAGTATTGATTGCAAGGGTTCAAAGCACGAACCGGGGCCATTATGAAAATTGTAAAATTCATTCTGTCTTTCTTTCTCGTTGTTGGATGCTCGACGTGCGCTACCGGAGGCATGAAAATCATGCTCCCGGATTACAGCGAACATTGTCCTCCGTACACAATGGTTGACGATAATGGAAAGGTGAAGTACTACGGCATGTACATTCGTCCTCACATTCGCAACAAGTGGGTACTGACAACAGAGGTAAGAAAGCTGGAAGGTGTTACAAAACAATGTCTCAAGCATCTGGACAGAGTCATGTTTCACAATATCGGTGAAATGCGAACGAAGTCATGCGGATATATGTGTCAATTAAAAACATTTGGAAAGGGAGCAGGAACGGGAGCTGTGATTACAGCTCTCATCATTCTGGCAATTGCTTTATAGACTATGGAAGATCGTCACCTGGGAAGAAATAGTCCGGTCTTCACGATTGAAGGACACCCGGATAAATTTATCAATCTGATAAATTATCATGGTGTCCTTGCGCGTATCGTGAGAGCCAGGAAATGTCCCTGTGGTGGAAGTCAGGGCGGGCCGGTCATGCACTGCAAGCTCTGTCAGGGTGACGGATTCGTATATGATTACCAGAGGAAAATGCTTCAACTTGACGAGGACTCTGACGTAAGAGGCCAGAGTCATATTGTCTTTCCATTTCGTGTCCCCGTGATTGAGCCCCTCAAAGTTGAAAGACTTATTGCGTCAGAGCAGGGAGGAATCGCAAAGTACAATATCGTATCATTCGATACGGAATCAATAACAATATCCAGTAATGGAATACATCGGCTTCCACGTCATTATGAAAAGATGAGGGTTTCGTATTACTTCGACCGCTTTACGAAAGTGACTGGAGAACGTGTGACGGTTAATCCCTCCCGACGGCTTCTGACAACGACGACAACGCTTTATAATGGTGAGCACAGATTTGGCAATGCTCAAAACATGCACGGTGACGTGACTATTGTCGATAAGATATACCATGAAGACACGGGCTACGAATTCACAGATTATACTTACAAGCGCAATCAAATACATCTCAATAAGTCAGAACCAGAGCCCGAAGTCGGCAAGATACTGGTGGACTATTACTATGCTCCTCCCGTGCGAGTGCTTCCCGCAGACCTGGACTTCCGGGAAGAGAAAGAAACATGGACATCAAATATTACATCAGGACTGACACGAATCGGAGTCGAGCCCTGGTGGGAACTCGGACCAGGTGATCTTATCACGCTCCTCCCATTCGAGCTGTTCAGGGATCAGGCTCTTGTGCATGGAGCTCATGGAATTGACAGGCTTGTCGAATTCGATGTTGCTTATCTTGACGACGAGATATTTGATCAGGACGGGGAGCGGTATCGTAAGAACGAAGATTTTGAATTACAGGACTTTCACAATATTGTCTGGATTGGCAACCAGCCGAATCCGGGCAAGCACATTTCTGTGCGGTACAGTTATCGACCGACCTATGTCATTTTTCAGGATCAGCCAGTACCGAATGCAATGGAGAACAAGAAATTTCCGCTTACATTCAATGTGAAGCTATACAACCGAACAATTCACAAAGAGGAGAAAGTGTTCAAGCCAATCGAATTCCCAGGTCTTAATTTATGACACCGCAGGTATTCAACATATTCGATGACAACGCAGAGCAGAATGCTCGAATGCTCCAGTCTCTTCTTGAGGCGGCAGGAGACAAATGTCCGAAGCATATTGTCAGAATGACGAATGCAATATTGTATGCAATACAGAGCAAGTGGGCCTCTCTTGCAATCGACGAAGCCGGAGGTTGGGGTCGTCGATATGCTGGCACACTCATGGTTGACCCGATTCAAGAGGAAGGCGGAGAGGGGGCTGTGTACGCGGATCAGTCGAGCCCGGATTATATGTTTGTTCTCATGGTTGAGAACGGTGTGAAGTCGTGGTCTATTAAAGAGGCTCTGCTTGCCAGTGAGAAGGTACGTCGCAAAAAGACCGGGCCGGACATCGGACGGGCATATATCATTGTCCCTTTTAGATGGAGGACACCGCAGGCAACCACAGGCAACAAAGCACAGGCAACAAGCACATTCGCAGGGGTCATGCCAAAGGACGCTCATGAAGCGGCCCTCCGGGGAGAAGCTATCACTCCGGCAATGGCCGAAAAACTGGAGAATGTTAATCTGGCGGGTCTGAAAAGAGTGTCCGATACTCCTCACGCTCAATACTTTACATTCAGAATGGTCACGGAGGACTCAAAGGGCTGGCAATATCCTGCTATTCCTGGAGTGCCAGTATTTGAAATAGTAAAGGGAATGGTCGAGGACGCAATCTCAAAAGGCATTGCAAACTATATTGAAAAATTCGCAGAAGAATTGAAGAGAGAAAATGAGTGAGACGATAACAGAATACACGGAATATTTTGTCGACAATCCAGGCTGGTTCATCGACACGATTGGAGAGGCTCTGGGTCGCCGTGACATCTCCGGCATAACAGGCGGACGTTTCGAGGCAATCGCAGTATCGGAGGAGCACCCGCTTGTTCAATTGACCGGATCGATAATGAAAAACGGTGAGCCGGATCATGCCGGGCTCATTCCGGCAATCAGTGTAATTGAACAGCCGGAGAATGAATTTCAGACGACAATGGGTGACGGAATGCAGGTTGCCAGAGCAATAACCTGGGAGTATCTCCAGGGAATCCGTACCAATTATCCTCACCAACAGGATCGCGTCAAAGAAGGACTGATTACTGACGACCAGATCACTCTCATTGAGACGGCTCTGGAAAAGCAGGCGGAGACGTACAGCATTCCTCTGGAGGAAACGAGTGTTAAGGGTCTTGTCGATGCGTACTGGATTCAGGAATCGGCTTATGTGTCATTATGGTGTCATTCAATTAATGAGCGTAAGATTATCGGGAGTCTCCTGCGGTCAATATTATTTGCAATGAGAAAACCCATGAGACAGCGCGGCCTGCGAGATATAACAATGCGAACGAGCAAGGGCCTGGTCAATTTTAATTTTGGACGAATACTTCACGGCCAGGAGTCGGAAATAAGTTTTTTGAACAGAGTCATGAATATCAATGTGACCGATGAATCAGGTCAGGGCCTCCAGGCTTATGTTATTGCGGAATTTACTACCAGAGATGATAGTGACTATATAACAAATGACTCAAGAACAGAAACACGACCGAATAACCCCGACGGTCAATTTGTGGCAGGGGAAGGAGCATACAGTGGACAATGAAAACGAAAAAATAGATGATGGTAAGGATAAGGACAAGAAAGGCAAGAACAAGGACGACAAGCCAAAAGTCGAGTTGAAGTCTGTGCCTGGAGGTCTGACAATCGATGGGTTCATCTCCAATTACAGAGAACCAAAGTCACTCGGAAATGCCGGAGAAGCCGGATTCAGAGCATGGTGCAAGCGGAAAAAGATACCTTACAGACAATCAGAAAGTGAATGGAAAGCTCTCTGGAAGAAATTCACAGAGTCAAAACCTGACTGAAATTTATATTGACTAATTAATCATATTGTGGTACGGGTATAAAAACCCGGCGATCAATCATAAGGAAGCAGGCAATTACAATAAACCTGCGATGAGGCCGAATGACGGTCTTGTTGCGGGTTTTTTATTTTAGAGGAGTAAGAACTATGGGAGTAACAAAGCAAAAATTCGCCGGGATTGAAACGAATATTCCGGGCGCGTACACTAAATCGAATTATCTCCAGAGTCCTGGGGCTCTCGGTGCAGTCAGCAATGCCGTGCTTGTTATCGGATCAGCTAACGGCGGCATTCCTTATAATGCAACGGGAAAGTCAGACGCGGAGAAAATCAACAAATTCAGCTCGACGGGAGAATTACAGGATATGCTCCGGGGAGGCCCTGGATACTATATGTCCGAATTCTATATGATCCCGACCAAAAACGAGAATCTGAATAAACCATCGGAGGTCTATTTCATCAGAGTAGACCCGGCAATTCCTGGATCAGCAACGCTCCAGGACGCGCTGTTAAACGACATCATTGATATTACAACGACCCGGTACGGTTCGCTTGCAAATCAATTGAGCCGCAAAATTGAAGCGGCAACGACTCTGGGCCATAAAGTGACCGTGAAATTTCAGGGTAATACGATTATCCAGAGAGACAATGTCGGATTCGAGTATATGGAAATTCAATATACCGGAGCGGCGGTTACGTCGACAATGAATATTACAGCGACACAGCTTGACACTACCTGTGCGGCTGTTCCTGCGGACGACCTTGTCCTTCTATTCGCAGACTTCGAGAAGCTCGGAGGCCTCGTTGCTTACATCAATGAGCAACCGAATTATACGTGCACACTCAAAGCTGATGCGGACACTGACACAACCACGTTCGACGCGGTTACGGCACAGGACATTAAGACACTGCCGTACGTTTGTGTAGCACACGTCGAGGCCCTCATTCAATTCCTGACGAATGAGACTCTGGGTGAGCTTACTGCGTCTCTTCATGCTGGCGCGGTCAGAACGGATGTCACTAACGACGCAAATTTTATATTTATGTCGTCAGGCACTAACGGAGTTGTTACGAATACACAGTGGGCCGGAGCCCTTGAACTTGCGGCAAAGTTTAATTTCAATCACATTCTTCCGGCAAGCGGTGACGCTTCTGTTCATGCAATGGTGGTCAATCATTGTACCGAATATAGTAACATTGAGAATAAGAAGAATCGTTCATGCGGTCTCGGAGCATTGTCGTCAATTGCAAATAATGACGCAACCATGATCGGTGAAATGATTGCTCTCAACAGCTCAAGATCGGAATACCATATCACGGAATTTGACAGACCCGATGTATACAACCAGGGACAGAACGCAACATTCGCTCCGTTCTATGGAGCGGCTCTGACCGCAGGAATAAGGTTTGCAAATCATATCACAACGTCTCCGACGTTCAAAGATGTGTATGTGACCAAAGTCTCTCGTATCTATTCGAGAACAGAGAAGAAAGACCTCATTCAAGCTGGAGCGACAATGTTCGAGCAACAGGAACGCGGATTTGTCGTTGTTCATAATGTATCGACTTACCAGGGCACAAATCTCCTGCTCAATGTTCCTGCGGGACTGCGAACCTGCGATTTTATCACTCTGGACCTCCAGGTGAAAATTGAGGCGCGTCTTGCTCGAATGGTCCAGGCTCCGACCGCAATCGTCATTGCGGACATGGTGAACTGGTTGTCGTCAAGTGTGCTTCCCGGATACAAGGAAGCAGGTTATCTTACCGATGATCCGAATAGCGGTGATCCGGCCTTCTCGGACATATCGTTTCAGTTGATTGGAGACCGATTCAATTTTGGATTCAGAGGAATTGTTCCGGTTATGATTCATTATGCATTCATAACGCAGGATTTTGCAGTTGTCGGATTGAGAAATGCGGCATAAGTACAGTATAAAAAAGCGTCAATTGATACTGGCATTGACGCTGGCTTAATAGGCCACGTATTGCGTGGCTTGAGAAAAAGTGCTGGTAAATACAATTGGAGTTATGCAGTGGCATAGATACTCCGGGAGGATAGTATCATACCGTTTACAGGAGTTGCGGTCAATACGGAAGGCCCCGTCGGTGCAGGTCTTGACTCAATCTTGATTCAGGACGGACGTGTAGTCACATTCGCAAGCGAGGTGACATTCGACGAGGACTTTGAACTCGAAGGCATAAGGACTCTGGGTTATCATGGAGATAGATTCTTCAAGAGCATGGGCTATACAGGCCAGGCCCAGATCGGTACTTATGTATTGCGGGAAAAGGAGCACCCTGGAGCATTACACACTCCAGGCTGGCAATGGGACAATACGTTCAATTTGAACACGGCGGGAGAATTCGACTTTGTAATATGCGATGTCGATTCTCTTATCGTCCTTTTCACGTTGCTCGGTGTTAAGCTCTCGACCCAGAATGTTCAATTTCCGGCGAGAGGTCTTAATGCAAAACAAACAAACTGGCGTTTTTCCAGGGCACTTCCTGGACTTGAAACGTCATAAACGTAAAGTAAGTGTTTGAGGAAGCTCGAACAGAGGAGTATATATGAGCGATACTTTACAGGTAAGGAATAATGTTCTCGATGAAGAGACATATACGAAAACTATTAAAGAGGGAACTCACGGATCATTCAAGTTGAGAGCCCTTTTTCCAAAACAGCAAAGACTCATTGCAGGGATTATCGCAGGCCCTGGATTTCAGAATGGCATGTCAGTGGACGCATTCACGACGGAGGATCAATATCGATTCTCCAGAGATGCAACGCTTGAGGTCGCCGTCGTGGAAGGCCCGGAATGGTGGTCAGGTCCAGACGATTGTCCCGATGAGGATTTACTGAATCGTATCTTCAAAGAGATAATTAGCTTCTCCAGAGACATTCAGGAGAAGTTAAAAAAAAATAAACTGGTTAAAAGAGGCGCGAAAACAGGAGCACCTGATTGATGCATTCTTTTTAAGGGAATTCAAAATATTCCCGGACGGATGTGAGCCGGAAAATCTCCGGCCTCATCAGAAGGAATTCATTATGTATCTGTGCGCCAGTGTTCCGTCAATGGAGACCCTGACGCTTGCCTTTGCTTACGAGGGCGAGAAGTCAGAAATAGAGGACCGTGACTATGTTAAGATTTTCTATAAGAGGATCAAGAAACAGGGACGCCTCGAAGTGGTAAAAAATCTTGCCAGAGTCAGAAGTATGACCCTGGACGAATTTGCAGAATTCAGAGCAGAACGAATGAAATCGATTGCTCTGAAAAAGCTAAAAGAGAAATTTACTGGAGTGCTTTTTGAAGAAAAGAGCGACGTGGAAGACGCACGACAGGCGGCTATTGACAGAGCTCACAAAGTTGCAGACAAGATGAAAGAGGGCGAGGCTTACAGAGAAAAATTCAGGGAGATACTGAATAATGTTCCTGACGGAGCTCCAGAGGCCCTCAAGTCTGCATTCAGGAAAGTATAATGTCCGATCACAGAATTACTATCGAAGCAAAACCCGTCGGACGGGCCGGACGTTCCGGGAGCACAGGCGCGTCTCTTGCGGCCATTCGAGAACAATCACAGAAGTCAAAGGCAATGAAAGACCTTGCTCCTCCCGGCGGGAGGCCCGGAGGACTTGCACAGAGCCAGGAACGTCTTACCAGAGCGACACAGGTTCTCGGACGACATACAGCACTGCTCACCCGCGAAGTGTCCACGTTGTCAAAGGAAATGAAGACAATGCGTCGTGAGGGAGGCGGCGGTCGAGGCGGTGTCTTTGCAGGCGGGTTTTCAGGCGGTCAACGTGCCGCAGGCGGATTCACTGGCGGAAATGTCGGAGCAGGAATCGGTCGGATTGGCGGAGGACTCGGATTCGGAATTGGAGCTCTGGTCGGAGCTCTGGGTTTTATTGTCGGTCAGGTCACGAAAGTCGGACGGGCATATATGCAGACCGTCGAACAACAGGCCGGAACAGAGGGTGTCGCTGGCTTCCAGAAAGGACGCGGGGCTCTTATGGGCGCAGAAGTCGGTCAATTTGTGAGAGCCCGGAGAATGGCCGGAGGCACATTTGAAGGTCAGGCCGGACAATACCAGGGTACAATGCTCCAGTACGGTTTCAGAATGGGAGTCGGAATGCAGGAGCTCGGTCAACAGGTCGGAACGGTCGGTCGATTTACCGGACAGCAAAAGGCCGGAGCTACATTTGAGAATATAATCAAACGCGCAACCGGAGCTGGAGCGGAGACGCAGGTCACGGAATTGATGAGCGCAATGACTTCCGAATTGAAATCGGCGGTCACGGAAGGCATGGACGACAGCAAAATGCCTGACCGAATTGCGAATGAAATGATCATGTTTTCAAGGACCAGAGGCGGCGGTTTTAATGTTCAGGCCGGAGCTAATATCGCCAGAAAATTACAACAACAACAGGTCGCAGTCAGCCAGGGAGATGTCCAGACAGTAGCGTCCCAGAGAATGCTTGGCATTGCCCGGAACATGCTTGAAGACAAGGACGTCAGGTATCAACTTGCGGCGAAGGGAATTATAACAACCGAACAGCTTGACGACCCGACAAAGATGGGAGCAAATACTCGACGGGTAGCGGCTCAATACTTAATGACGAATAACAGAGACGAGATCAAGCAAAGATACGTTCAACAATTGATAAGTGATAAGGGAGTTGCCGGGAAGACGAAGGCTGAACAGCTTTCAGCGATTGCACCATTCATTCAGGATTATTCCGGCCTCAAAATGACCATCAGTGAAATATCACAAATGCTTGAGGCATTCAGGACTCCCAGAGGCACGGAACGAGAAGTGACTGTTCGCAGGGCGGAACGCGGTCGAAAGAAAACAGGTGTCGGATTAAAACCGGGCGAACAGCCGGAAGGTCTGGAGGTTGAGCGTGTCAGAGGATTGAGAGTGCAAAAAGAATTATTGCTCTTGAGTGAAGTCGGAAGGACTGCGGCTCTGGCAACGCACAAACTTGATATGTCAATGATCAATCTTGCAAAGAAAGCCGCTCCCGCCGCGACGGGAGCGATCAAATTAATGACGGACGCTACATTGAAAATGGCAGAAGCAAGTCATAAGGCTTATGGCATTATGAATAAAGCCGGAAAGGGAGGCGGAAAAATGCCGTTTGTGAATATGATGTTGCAGGCAATGATGTCAATGTCGGGAGGCGGCGGATTGAAAAGTGGAATACAGGGTCTTATTAATTATGGGAAAGGTAAATAATGCCGGATACCTATTCAGCACTACAGCCTGATCGTTTTCCGATTTACACGGCAGGAGTGGAAGCCGTGCGTGAATATCGTGAAGGAAAGAAGAATCGTATTGTTCGTCCGAAAGTACGTCTTACAGTATCTCCGTTTGTTCCGACTCTTATTCCAGTCGAGCTTGTCGGTCAGGATATGGGAGGGCTCATTGTAAGCGTATCGTATCAGAAAAGTCGAAGCACTCCAGGCGGCGTATTTATGGTTACTCTTGGAGGCGATGACGTCAAGGGCACTAATTCAATTACAGGACAACCATTGAAAGGAATCTGGAGGTCTCTCGGAGCAAGCATGAGGGACGTATTCAAACAGCGAACAGTCGGACGTCTTTACATAAACGGCTATCATGTAATGACTGGATTTTTACGTTCATTCCGGCGTAAAGCCGTAAAGACCGGAAATGGCTTCGACATAACTTATGAAGCTCAATTCTATGAACTCGGTTCTATTTATGAAGAAAATATATTGAAGACAATGACCATTGAATTCGGAAGTGAGATCAATGGCTATATGTGGCCGAATCGTATATTTGATCTCGGTGGAAAAAAGATGGTTCCGTCAGGTCTCGGAGGACTGACGACTGCGGTGCAACAATACGTCCAGGCGTTTCTATTGAGCACTCTTGACTATGGCATGGGAGGCCGGGGTTTTCCATACTATCAAATGAGTGATGGACTTCCTCTGATGTACCGGTTCATTGCCGCTCCTGCTCCTCTCGGTGCAATTTCCAATTCGACATTATTCAAAGAGGTCGGAGTCGATACGGCTCTGTTCAAAGCGGCGGGAGGATCATCATTCTGGTCATTCTTACAGGGACTCATCGGCAATCCATTCTATGAGATGTTTACAGAAAGCGGCGGGCGAACAATGACCGTCGGACGATACGTGCCATTGAATCCGGCCACAGTACCTTACAGCGCATTATCATCAGTCTTATCAGGTCTTGCTCCTCCGCAACATTCAATTATGCTTCCCGGATTCAATTATCTTGTAATACGAAGTGTTCCTTATTATAATCCATTAATCGGCACAATAAATCCGGCACACTTCTTTCAGTTATTTCCGTTCATTATGTCAGTCTGGGACCTGGTTCTCGGAGGAGACTTTATTATAATTACAGACGACGACATAATTGAAAAGGATTTGGGAACGTGCGATTTTCAACAGTACACAGGATTTCATGTCTCATTCGGAGGAAAAGCTCCGACAGGTGTTCTCGGAACGACGACACGGCCTTCACTATCGTCCGGCCCGACTCTTCCATTCTATCCGGGAGGCGTCAAGACATTCGGCATGAAAGTCATGACAACAAATCTTGACGGACGCAACAATAATTTTGAAGGCCGGGCCTGGTCGGAATATGACAAGTCAAAAAAGAAATACGATTCGCATGGACTATCTCACTTACTCAATTATTATTTTCGCAATGCATCAAAATTTATGGAGGGAACAGTAATAGCCAGAGGAATTCCTTACGCCAGGCCAGGAATGGTGTGCTTGTATCTCCCGTCAAAATCCGGCACTCCGGTTGACGACGAACGAGAATGCCCTGGTCTGTATTACATTGATAATGTTCAATACGGCTTGCAGGTCGGAGGAATTGATACAACGACATTATCTTTAATAAGAGGGACACCGTTTCCCATGAGTGGGTCTGCGGTTGCACAGTTATTTTTTGATTGGGAATTATTCCCTCCGCACTCCAATACAGTATAGAATTATGAGCGGCGACAAATACAACGAAGGGGCCTGGGCCTCAAAAAACCATGTAGTCGGAGGCGATTCAAAGCTCCGATCTGCGGAATACGATTATCAATCTGAATTCACGAAGGGAATCACAGAATTGTATCTCGGATATGTTGAGTATCCAGAAGCGGAGGATTACTACGGAATCACGGCGGTAAGTATCAAAATGGCCGCAGGCGACACGGCCAGAATCGGAGCAGTCGCCTGGCCCGGCCCGGCTGTGAATGTAAATCCTGCGGGACTGGCCGGAGGCGTTCCTCTGGGAATTCATGGATTGCATACTGCTCCCGCACAGGGTCAAATGGTTGCGATTGGATTTGCTCATGGATCAGGAAATCAACCGATGGTTGTTGAGAAGTATCCGTATATTGCATGGGACAGACCTGACCTTCAATCCATGCATGTACTTCCATTAACAACAAATTTACATCGATGGGACGACAATGTTCTCGGTCATTATTCCGGCGCGTACATTGCTTTACGCGGGACAATTCCTATGCCCGGTCTGATCGAGCGGTATACACAGACGCAGATATGGGACTGGCCGCTTGCCGGATACGATCTCACAACTCCGGCTTTCTGTTCATTGTCGATTGGAGGGGCATATACCGCACAGGTCGGAGGAGTTTATTCGGTTACGGCTGGCACGTCCGTTTCAATAACTACGACAGGCCCGGCCACACTCTCATCTGGAGCGGCCACAATTGTTGCAGGATTGACAGTGGCATTGATGGGTGTCGGTGTTTCAGAGCCAGTGGTTAAGGGATTGCAATTATCAACTCAATTAATAGCATTATGCACTTTACTGGCGGCACATATTCACAATGACAGTCTGGGCCTTCCATGTACCCCTCCGGCTAATGCGGCGGCAATCACGGCCTGGGGAGCAGGCGTCGGAGCCATTGTGAATTCAGTATCGGTGACAACGACATAAGAGCTTGACATGAGAGAAAGAGAGTCATAATTATGAGAATACAGAGGTCAATGTGAGCGTTCAACAGATAGTCCAGTCTTTGCACGGCAATTATGACGCAACCGGAGCGTATTCACTTGAATTCGTCCGTGATCATCGGAGAATCGAAGTGTTTCTCTTATTACCGCCGGAGGAAGTGGAAGTCAGTGAGCCAATGAAAACAACAGTCGCTCAAACGATTGGAGGGACTTACATAACTGACTATGGAAATGCTCCGAAGCCGATCACAATTTCAGGTGAATGCCATTTTTTTCATGCCGGGGCTCCTGGCGTCGGAAAGCCCTTACCCGGAGCGTCCGTGCATGGAGGCTTCGAGGAATTTATAAAGCTCCGCTTTCTGTTCGGGAGATTCAGGGATTACACAATGTCACCTGACGGCAAGCTGTCCGCTCCAATGTTTGAAGTATCAAATATGGCTGACGTTGCGGCGATCAAAATGGAAGTAGCCCGGCTTATCGATGACGGTATCGGAGCGACGGCGGATAAGGTTGACCTGTACTGGCATGACTATGATTATAATGATCATTTCAAAGTTATAGTGAATGAATTTTCATGGAGGCGGTCGAAGGACGATCCCTGGACAGTATTCTACACACTTGATATGACGGGCATTGAAGTCGATCCCCTTCGCTCTGGATGGGTCGGATTCAATGAACCAGTGGTCACAAAGAGAACGACTCTGGAGGCCCTCCAGGACGTCAAGAATTTGATTAATAATGAACACGCCGCAACGAGGCCCTCACAATATTCAGTGACGAAAGAAGGTACTGAATATATCGTATCAACGGAGGAAGCACTTACATGAGCAGTGTTGCGGATATACCTATTCAATTGCAATCGGCCCTGAATATGGCTTCAATGCATCTCAAGATCACGTATCTGCGTGAGGACTTATTGTCTCTCGATGCAAAACTCCAGAGCGGTCAATACGGAATGAAACGAGTCCTGTCAGAATGGCTTCAGGAATGGTACGCAATTCTGGACGAGGCAATCACAATTATTGAAGGCACGATTATTCCGAAAGACAAATGGACTGATTTTGAAGCGGGAACAGTCACACTTGACGAGTATGGAGATACTGATTCGATTGAATATTATAACGGTCTGCGAAAATTGCGAATGATTGGAACACAGCTTGAGGTTGCGCTTATCAGCTTGCAGGATACAAAACCCAGAGCTCTCTCGCCGTATTCAAATCAACAGAGTGGCATAATCGGAGTGCTCACAGAGGAAGAATTCATTGACCAGGGAGCGATTACTCCGACGACAGAAGTGGAAGATCAGTACATTCATTATACAATAGACTATGGTGACAGTCTAATGCGAATCGCAAAAAAGGTTTATAATGATTATTCCTTATGGACTGAAATTTCCAGAGCGAATGACCTTTACGATTCTGATCTTATTGATAACAATATGGCCGGGCAGACCATTAAAATTCCTATCGAACAGAAAGGGGTCACAAAACGTCAGGCGGAAAATCTTGTGTATGAACCTGTATTCAAAGGCACGGATCAAAAAGACATTGACCGATACTTTTTTGGCCGTGACATCAAACTCGAAGACAAGAAAATAGTTGTCGACGGTCAGAATGATCTTGCCGTCATGGAAGGCGTCGAATGTGCGGTCGAAAATATCAGAGATAGATTTGCTTCGACCAGAGGAAGTCTCAATCCACAGAATCCGACCTGGGGGCTGACTCCAATTGACTTCAAGGGAGGAATGCCATTCGCAATATTTCTTGAGAAGTTGTTTCTTGATATGGAGGGTCAGGCTATGTTTGATCCTCGAACGTCATTCGCTTCCGTCCTTCGCTCAAAACTGTTTCTTGAAGGTGACACATTCAAGGTCGATATGACCATCAATCTAATTGGAGGCCGGACAGGGAAACTCACCCTGACTGATCCTCACAAGGCGGTATTATAATGGCATTCTTAAAAGTATATACAACCGAGCAATTATATGCATTCATGGAGGCGAAAATGCTCGCGTCAGGTTGCGGCCTGACGAACATGAATAAGGGAAGCCGGACGCGCACGACTCTTGAAGCGGTTTCCGAAGTCTGTTCCTTTATTGGATTTGATTTTCTTGCGGGTCTGCGGAGCGCAATTCCAGTCGCATTCTTTGATGCGTTTGACTTTCAGCGCAAGCCGGAGACCGTATCGGCTGGCTATTTGAGATTTTTTAGAATGCCCGTCATGGTTGTCACGTACACAGGAACGGGCTCTGATTGTCTCATGTCAATTACCGCTCTCAATTTCACAACGACATGCACGGGAGCTCCAGGCGACAATCTGGTTTTGCCTCTGGCTACCTATGCCACAATTAATGCTCTGGCGGCACAGATAGACGCACAACCGAGTTATTCAGCGACAGTTATCAGTAACGGCACAGACAATTCCAATACGTTGTATCAATACACGAATGTTGATGTAGTTGCAAGCACAGATTATCTCGGAGTGACAAGCAGTCGGAATCTCCTCAAAGACCCGGCCACAGCAATTGTAATACCTTCCGGGACGCAGGTCACAGTGGACGGTCTGACATTCACTACCACAGCAATCGGGAATATCCTGGTCGGAGATGCAAACAGTGATCAGATAACAGCTCAATGTGAAACGACCGGGCCGGAGGGAAACATTGCGGCACAGGCTATTGATACCAGAAATGGAAAAGGCTCTGCTCTCAATAAACCTCCCGATGTTGATTATGTAATTAATGATTCGGCATTCGCAGGCGGGCTCGACGAGGAGACGGACGACCAGAGACGTGAGCGTTTCGCAATCACGGTTGAGGGCCTGGCCGGATCAACCGTGAGGGGTCTGGAAGCGGCAACGCTGTCAGTCGATGGTATCAGGAGTGTGTCAATCAGAGAACGGTATCCGAATGCCGGGGAAGTCACAGTCATTGCCGATGACGGGACTGGCAATCTTACTCCCGCAAAACAACAGGAAATACTGGATGTTCTCAATGGAGACCCGACGGACTACATTAATTTTCCTGGATTCAGGGCGGCAGGTATTCTTATTTATGTTCAGCCTCCGGTGGTTGTTCCGATAAATTGGGACTTGACACTTTACCGGGTCGGAATTACATCGGATGAAAATGAAATCAAAAATGCGGCACAGACTACCGTCGAGCAATATACCAATACCAGAAAGCTCGGAGAAGACCCGATTTTAACGGAGGTAATACGTCGTGTGAAAAATGCTCACCCGGCAATTGTTGATATGGCAATAAACTTGCCATTAGCAAATCCTATTATAAGCGGATCACAGCTTGCTCGCACAGGTGCGGGTTCCGGGGCTACCGTGACAATAACACTTGTGACCTGGGGTGCATATCCATAATGACTACGCTGGCACAAAGATTTGCCGATTTACTGACGGCCATATATGACGCTGACGACGACGAATTCAAGAATTTTCTTGTTGATATTGACGGTGTGCCTGCGGGCATTATAACGCAACCGCAGGATTACAATATCGGAGCGATAGGAAGCACTCTTGAATGGTTGCGACGATTGTCACTTGATTTACTTGATCAAATTTATGTGCATCTTGCAACGACTGAATATGTGACCTTTGCTCTTGAGGATTTTCTCGGAATATATCGATATGCCGGAGAAACCGATGTCGAATTAATTGAACGTGTTAGAATTCTTTTGTTCGAGCACAAAATGTCCGTGCCCGCAATAATAGAACATACACGTCGCTTCTCTTCTCCAGGACCTCCGGCAATTCTGGAAGGCGGAGCAATTATGGCCTATGCCGACGTATCATTCTCTGATGTGTATTCGTCATGGCAAAACCAAACTCCAGGGCCTGAATTTGATTACTGGATATTTCCTGCGATAGCCGCAAGCGGTTCCGGGACGGCTTATTATTTTATGCTTGTATTACAGAATACCGGAGCAACCGATCTTGTGGAAGCAGTCGATCTTGTAAATAAATTGATTGCCGCAGGGGTCTATTATGAAATTTTAGTGGAGACATGAGATGAAAAATAATTTAAGAGTATTAAACCAGAGCTTGCGACAGCGTATAGAGCACGACATGGTTCTTACCAGAATGGGAGAACTCGGTCGCCGGAATATGGAAACAATGCTCGGATCAATGTTCATTGATTTTGGGGCAACCGCAAAGGCTTATGTATTTAAGGGATTTGTTGCGGCTCCTGGAGCGGCTCTGGATGTCGATCTGGCTGTACCCGCAGAAGCCGTGCATGACATTGACGGCGACAATATCAGAATAGCAATCGACAGTAATGGAGGGACTGCTTATAATGTTGCGCTTGCGGCGGCTGATCCGGCCAATCCGAGAATTGATATAATTACTGCAAGAGTCGCACAACGCAATGTCTTCACAGACGCAAGTGCGTCAATCGCAGACCCGGCCACAAAGACTGTTTCACCGCAAAGTGTTGAGCGGGACATCGAATACTATTTTGAATTACAGAAGGTCGATGGAATACCTGCGGGAGCCCCTGTACCTCCGGCCATTCCTGGCGGCACGGCGGGCTCTATTACAGGCGTTCCAGTGATCACGACAGTCGATCTATCACTTGAGTATATTCTGTGCTTCGCAATCGGTGAGGACTCTGAATTTATAGAGGTTGATTGTCGGGGAGCAATACCGTCAGCAACGACGATTGCCGAGGTTATCAATGCTATTAATCTGGCCGGATTTGGAGCGGTTGCAAGTAACGACGGAGGAGATCATCTTGTAATTACCGCTCCTGGAACGGGAGAAACGTCAGTCGTAAAAATCAAACAGCCTGCGAATACGGACCTTGATTGTTATAATAACATTCTCGGAGGACTTGAATACGTCCAGTATGTTGATATATTCAAAGGCGGCAATGCCTGGTTCAAAGTCTGTGAAATATACGTTCCGGCTCTGGCCGTGACTCTGACGGCTGGCAATGTGCGAAGCATTGAAGAAAAGGACACTGATTGGGACGCTGACAATGACAAAGTTGTGTACAGTCCAGGCGGAATTGTGACGGGCTCATTGAAATCGTTTTCAGAAGATGCGGAGCCCGGATTTACCGCAGTCAATTCACAGGCAAGCACGACGGCGGCAGGGTTCGACGCAATTAAGAGCCGCAATCACGGACCTGTCAATGCAGGAGATTTTCTGGGAGGTCTCCGAGCTTATGGATTGAATTCAGTCGGAGAGAAGGAATATTTCGGAGCAATATACATCAAAGCTAATGACCCGACTGACGGCGCGGAGAAAGGTGACATTGAATTCTGGACCAGGGACGCGGCTGGAGGTTCTCCCTGGGCCAATCGAATGACGATTGCGTATAATGGAGATATTACCTATTATGGCACGACGATATTCGGAGGGAATGTTCAGATCAATGGCAATACCGGAATGGGTGTTGCTCCAGGCACCGCACGACTTCACACATTCAGGAACGACGCGAATGCATCTATATATGCCGAAAATACGGGAGCCGGTTATGCACTACAGGCTCAATCTAATACGGGAGCGGCGATTTATGCAAATTCGACAGCCGGATATGCTTTAGAAACGGCGACGGGAAATGTATATTTTGCAAATAGTCTTGGAGTTGGTGGTGCTCCTGGAGCACATCGTATTTATGCATTGATAAATAGTGCGAATCATGCTGTTTACGGATACCAACAGGGCGGCGGATATGCTATTCGTGGTCACGCAAGCGCGGCTGGTGGTGGCGGTTCGTTTACATCGACGTCAGGTATTGGCCTTTACGCTGAAGCTGGAAACGGTCAAATGGCGATTCGTGGACATAATGTAGGCAACGCCTGGGGCGGTTATTTTTCCACGACGTCAGGATATGCGCTTGGCAGTGGCAACCACTTTTATTTGTCTGCCGGTGCAATGTACCATGCTGGCAACGCTGTCATGGGTTATCAAATCACGGGCTCTGCTCCTGTATACCTGCGGGATTTGTTTATATTCGTGCCTCCTGGATGGGGGTCTAATATTGCTGGAGTTGGAAATTTATTGGGAGTATGTGCACACCGTCAGACCGACGCAAATCCATACGGAGGAATGCAATTAGCGTACTGGGCGGGTAATATTGGAATAAGACATGACGGCATTGATTTTCTTACTGGTCACAGTTGGCAAGTATATTATTTTTCGAGCGCACCTTAATCGGGCAAAATTAAGACAAAAGGAGATTACAATGGGATTTCAATTAGAACAGGAGAATGACGCTGGATTATCCGGTAATTACTGGAAAATCTTGATGCTACAAATTGACACGAAAGGAATGCACACAAGCGTTTCAGTCGGTTTGTACAAAGATAAGGCAAGTCGTGACGCCGGTAAAGAGCCTATGCAAATTGAGAATTATCAAATTGCAAATATCACAAATGAGAGTATGGACGGTGAAAGTCCGCTCAAGACGGCTTACAATCGTCTGAAAACAGAATCCATGAATCAAATACTTCTCGGTACTGTGTCAATATCTGGTACGGACGTCACAGGCGTCGGGACAACTTTCACAACTGATCTTGTAGAAGGTGACAGAATTATGGCCGGGTCTGATATGGCTTATCGCACAGTCACATCGATCACATCAGACACGGAAATGACAATCAATGAAGCGTACTCAAGCAATATTGAAAATACGACGTACGCCAAAGATGCAAACAAATTCAAGAATGCCGATAGTGTTCTTGAATCCGGGCAATAAGGGAGGCGATGTTTTATGAGATTGATGACAATAAAAAATGCGGAGACAGGCATACACAAATTTTTGAAAGCGGAACATTTCACGGTCGGAACTTCATTTCATTTGATGCAAAAATTTGATGACATATTAAAGGTGCTGGATTTAATAGAAGTACAACGACAGCGTATTTTTAAGAATCACGCTGATGAAGGCAGGTTGCAAATTGATGAAGGCACACCGGCATATCAAACATTCTGGGAAGAATTCACTAAATTTCTTAACGACCCGAAAAATGACGTTGATATAGAATTCTCTCTTGAAGTGCCCATTGAGGGAACAGGTGACATGAAACTGACTGTTCTTGAAGTTATGGCATTGCAAGAGCTTGGTATTAAGTGGAAACATGCCGCCTGGCCTGGCGACAATAGAGACGACCATTCTAAAAGCAATAATGGCAAAGCGTTTCCACCTCAAGTAAGTCAGCTTTTAGAAGAATTAAAACCAAAGTAACAGGAGAAAAACATGACGTATAAAATTAGATACCGCCGGAGAAGGTCATTCTTCTGGCGAACAAAAACAATTATCGGGCACAGAATTGATCCATCAATGAACAGACTTGATTTATTCTTACCCGACGGTTCTCTTTACAGTCTGGGAAAGGCCGACGAATACACGATCTTACTCGGAACTGATTGGGTTATCGTAACAGAAAAACTCAAAAAGCAGGCACAGCAACAACAGGCAAATCAGGCACAGCCAGGAGCCGGAGTTATTGTCGAACCTGGAGCAAAGGGAGGCCGACGTCGATGAAAAAACTTTGTACCATACTCATGCTTCTGATCATGACTCTGTTCATGATCAATGCGAGGTGTGAGGACGATAGTGATAAGAAACGCCGGGAAAGAATGCTTCTGGCGGCCTGGCTTATCACACAGCCAGTATATACTCCGGCGAATTGCATAACATATATGCAACCACTCAATCCATTTTACGGACTCCCGGATTATTACTTACGGTGGAAAAGTGATCCGACGCAATACGACGTGATTATTCGTGGCAATTCGACAATGGATATTTCATGTCGATACGACGGATTTTTGTCAGCAACAACTCAATGTGTTGCTATTGGAGGCAATACACTATGCGATATGACGACCCAGAGAGCCTCAATTAATACCATTGATCCGTCTGCGGTGATCATTTCTTCCGGCGGAGGAAATGACGTGATACGACTTGTGAGCGGCGAATACGGTATTACAGAAACAAACGTGTACGACAATGGAGTCGAGCTTGTCAATCAGACCAGAGCGGAATTTCAGAATGCAAAGATTGTATGGCTGACCATTCACCCGACAAAAAATGCGGCTCTTAATGCGGCAACAACGTCGATTAATGCCAATTTATCGGCCTATGTAAACAGCCTCTCGAATACGTGCGTCGTCGATATGTATGCTTTATTTGGTAAGTCGCCTGGAGAAGCGGCTGACAATTCTCAAATGCTCGATGATATACACTATACACAGGCAATGTCATTTATCGTGAAAGACGCTGTGTACAATCAATGCGGGGTCAGTATATGAGTGACATGCCGATGAATGCAGACATGCCTCTGGAATTCTTTTTGCCTCTGATGAATGTCAAGGCCGTGAAACCAGAGCATATCATTGTGTATTCGTGGCTTGTATTCCGGGCAACGTGGACGGGCTCCTGGGAAGTTGACTACAAAGAATTGAGTCAGCTCACAGGGCTCTCAATCATGAAGCTATCGACTTCAATTGCCGCTCTGGAGAAGGCGGCTCTTATTGAAGTCGAGCGCGGGCCTCGACGGATCAGAGCATACCCTCTGGATATACCTGACAGACTGCGGGACATAATGGAAAGAAATATGCAGGACATAAACGACAAGCAGGCAGTGAAAAAACTGGCAAAACAGCAATTCGGATAAATTTCTCCGTATAATCAATACCTTGCCCGGTATTTACTCGCCTCCGGTTTTTCCGACATTCCTGGAAGCCGGAGGCATTTTTTTCATTTTGAGTGACCCCTTTTTCCTTTGAATCTTACTATTAAGTGAAGGGAGCTACCTCACAATTACATTGTACTTGGAGGTACACCATGTCTAAAATAACCATCGAGCAAATCCTTGCAGAGCTTGAGATATTTGACTACCCGGAGGTTGTGACCAATCCGTTTTCAGGACGCTCCTGCGAACTTGAACCGGAGGCCGTCGCTCTTTACGACTTCATTAAAGGATGTGAGATATTCGAGCAATGGGAGGCGATGCGAGTGGCTCTGGATTACTTCATGACGAAGTGGCCCGGAGAATATATGACTTTATTGGATTGACCTTAACTCCAGGGTCGGCACTTGAAGACGGTGTCGGCCCTTTTTATTTTAGATGAAAGCACTTTTAGCTGATATGCAATCCAAAAAATTGCTAATCGTTTCCGCCGGAGATATTGGAATGCTCGACGATACCGGGATTTTTCCGATGTCTCTGACGCTGGAAGGTCAAGAGCCTCTTTACAAGGGTAATTGGCTATTCCATAAATTGAGGGCTGAACGTCCGTGCGGCATTGAATATGTCAACGAACAAACAGTCGTTCAAGTTATGCTTCCGGCTTAACGAGGGTTCACGGGCTACCGTGCGGACCTCCGACCTGGTCTGTTACTCAAGGGTCAAATGAGGGAGCGAACGACGCTCCCTTTTTTGTTTGGATAAGAACAATACGGAGGATAGTATGGAAAGACATGCTACAGAAAAACAAATCAATTTCATTAAAAAACTGATAGTTGAAAAGGACTACGAATTTGATGAAAGCAATTTTGACGTGATAACAATAAAGGAAGCGTCTAACTTGATCCAGGAATTACTTGGCAGGCCGAGTAAAATTCGGAATGTCGAGAAACCGATTGCCTCCGGCGTCGAGTCTGGATACTACGCAGTAATTGAGGACGGTGTCCTTCATTTTTTCAAGGTCGATTCACCGACCGAAGGTAAGTGGGCAGGATACACCTTCATAAGAATACAGGCGAGTAACGAGACATATCCTATCAAGAACAAAGAAAGACGGGAAAAAATCCTGGACCTCATTAAAGCTGACCCGCGTGAGGCAATGGAACGATACGGCCAGGAGCTCGGTATATGCGGGCGATGCGGTCGCACATTGACTGACGAGGAATCTCGCGCAAGAGGCATCGGGCCGATATGTGCGGGCCTCTTATGAAACTGACAGGGAGTCGAAAGACTCCCTTTTTTTATTTGGGTAAGGAGGTATTTATGCCAGAGACAATTCCTCAAGAGGACAAAATAAAATTACTCGAACAATTCAATCTGGAAATTGGAGGACTGTGTCGCGTGACAACAACGCATATAATCCAGGACGTTGTATATGACGACGCGGGTCAGATTGAAATTCTTATGCAGGGAGGTAAAAAGGTCAGTCTGGATAAAATTTCAGAATACCCGACTGATTGATAATTTCAGGGGAGCACAATGCTCCCCTTTTTTATTTGGTAAAGATGTACTTGGAGGTGCACATGGACGAGATTTATGAATCTCTTGATTTTGAGCCTGACACGGAGGACGACGACGAGCTCGACGACCGTGTGGTTATAGATAAAAATGCATTGCACTATGAGGGCGAATTCATCGCACGAATGGTTGCATAAAAACCGGGCAAGGTTTTTTGGGAGGTCTGCGGGCCTCCCTTTTTTGATCAGGTAAAGGAGACAAATATGCACACTAATGAAATCGGTACATTATTGACCGGCGACATACTTACCGGTGGATGGAGTCTTTTCACACCGAACGAAAAGAAGGAATTTGCAAGAGACAATAATCTGGGAGCTAATGACCCTGACCTGGAAAAAGTGGACGGCGGTCATTACATACCAACAATTGTCGCTCTATTCAAAAAAGATGGGACTTGTGAGATGTTTGACATTGAGTCTTTGTCCAGAAATGGGGATTGCATACAGCTCAACATTCGTGAGTCATAAAATTGGAGGGAGTCGAGAGACTCCCTTTTTTGTTGACAGCTTTTCATATTCGTGTAGAATATGACACAAGAACAAAATTGGAGGTTCAATATGAATTATTTGACTACGGATACCATTAAGAAGTATTATCCGTCAGTATCACAGACACAGGCTTATGAAGGCATGAGCGACAAATACTGTCATGTATCGTCACTCAATGTAATTGATACGCTGGCCGATCATGGTTGGAAGCCAGTCAAGATTGACGAGGCTTTCACGCGCAAGACCGAGTATCAGGGATACCAGAGACACACGATCAGGTTCAGGCATGACATCTATTCCGCGCCTCCGGCTCTGGTCGGAGATACGTTTCTTGAATTACTCGGAGTGAACAGTCACAATGGATCAAGCTCATATCAATTCCATGCGGCCATTCATGAAAAGGTCTGCGGGAACGGCCTGGTTGTATGCGACGGGACTCTTGCAAAAATGGCTATCCGGCATATCGGTGTTCTTGAGAAGGACATTCTCGAAGCTCTGGAGCATTATGTGATCGGTCTTCCATCGGTAATTGAATCAATTACTGATATGAAGCAAAGAGAAATGAGGCAAGAGGAGCGCATGGACTTTGGACAGAAAGCCCTGGCTATACGCTGGCCGGAAGGTTCACCTATTACTCCTGTGCAGATATTGAAGCCCCGCCGGGGAGTCGATGAAATACCGACCCTCTGGAAGACATTCAACGTCATTCAGGAGAATTTCTTCAAGGGCAAGGTCAGATATAAAAAGCAGGGTGAGGACGGCAGGGTCAAAAGTCTTGCAACCAGAGCGATAAGCTCACCTCACGTCTCGGTTGACCTGAACAAGCGGCTCTGGGAGCTGGCGGAGGAATACCGACACAATTAAACGAACTGCCTTTAATTTTATTAAAGGGTATTTCTCATCACCTGGGAGGCCGTAAGGTCTCCCTTTTTTTGTCTCCAGAGCTACAGAGAGCCACAGAGCGGCCATTTTCCGGCCTGATCCGACCCGACATACACCTTTCCACAGAAACCGCCCTCCAGAGCTTTTATTTCAAATGCACCATTTAGTGCTTGACAGTGTGACATAATCGTGATAATGGCAGATTTATCAGTTGTACCTCCAATACAACCGAGAATTGGCGGCGGTGCCCCTGGAGCACAGGTCAATCCAAAAGATACTTTCCAACACACCCGCGCCGTCGCCGATTCTCACCTTTCTCTGATTGACGTGATTGGAGGAGCACTTACAGTATTGGAGGATACTATGAAAAAGAATACCGATCTCGATCTGGCTTCCGACTCAATAGAAATTAAGGACCGACGCAGGCGCGGATTTTATCAAGTCGATAATGCAGTCACGGACGCCGTGACAAACGGAAAGCTCTCACTCGAAGCTCACTTCATATATTCCTTTCTCGTAAGACACGCGAATCGTGAAACAATGCAGGCGTACGCCGGAATAAATTATCTTAACAGGCGAATCAAAATGTCAAAGTCAACAATAATTCTGGCATTCAGAGAGCTCTGTGACAAGTATCTGATCGAGCACATTCGCACAAAACCGAATGGTCAGAAAGTATATGCCATACTTGATATTGATGAATTTCTGGACTTCCTGGGTGGTTCTCCAGAGAACCGGGGTGGTTTCCAGGAGAACCGGGGTGGTTCTCCAGAGAACCGCTCTATATGTGGTTCTCCAGAGAACCACAAATCAAGAGGATCAAGAGGGGAGGGATCAAGACGTACGAACAAGGCCCGCCAGGGTAAGGAAAATCCTTCTATCCCTGGTCCAACGGGAGAGCGTATTTCCGAGCTCCGGGAAATGTATGCCTCTGGAAATCGTAAGCCGTCGCAGGCCGTGTGCTCCGAAGTTGCGGAAATACGTGACCGTGCGATTCGCAATAAGATTGATGCGGCGATAGATGAGGCTAACGCAATCAACGAGGCGTTTTTTCAGTCACAGCCGGAGTACGAATGGTTTGTAAAAATAGGAGATCGCCTCCGGGTGTCTGGACTTCCTATTCGTAAGACAATAGTGAAATATGACGGGCCTGCGAAGGCGGCAGTATCGTCTGTACTGGAGGCAAGGATTGAAGACCCGCTCAAGTATGTTGATTGGTTTGTTGAGAAGAAAGTTGGTAAGGCCGGATTCACCTGGAGATTTTTCGGAGCGGAGACGTTCCTCTGTGAATATATGGCTTCTCATCAGAATGGCAAAAAGGAAAAAGAATCGGAAAAGGAAGCCAGGGCAATGAGCATGAGAGAGCGGGCTCGACAGGACAGAGAGAAGAGACAGAAAAAACGTGCTTGACCTTTTTTGGTATTTGTGATATTATGTCATTTATTGAGTGCTTCCTTACCTGTACGGGTTGAGATTGACTTCTGAAAAGACGTCGTCAGAGGGAAGGATGGACGCCGCTTGACCCGTGCCGGGATGAGAGCACTCAATAAAAAAATTGGAGGTGCTAACATGAATGAAAAAATTGGAATTAGTCCGGCGGCTCTGAAAATATGAGCTATCGTCCGATTACAGATTGCATGATCCTCGGTCGACCGAAGCAAAAGTATCACGGTCATTTTCCGAGTGGCTTTCTTGAGAGAGCCCGTTTTCTGCTCGGATGTACATGCCCCGACGAAGGGCTCTGGCATATATGCTCCGGGAAGGTGAAGGATTATAATAAAGGTGACGGCTTTATAAAACTCAAGGGATTCAACAAAAAGCACGACGTGTGTGTCGATATTGATTGCGATCTCAAGCCGGACATTGTTTTTGACGTGCGTGATCTGCACAAAGTTAAAAAGACAAAAAGCGATCTCATTTTTCCAGGCCGGGAAATAAAATGGGAGCACAACGGCAATAAGCAACGGAGTTATATTGCCCTCCCGGAGACCTGGGACCGACCGAAGGCGATGCTCATTGACAGACCTTATGACGAAGCGAACGCAGAGAAGTATCGATGCGGGCCTGACATGCTTCCGAACATTCACAAGCTCACGAAGGATTGTCTTGAGCTGGTCAGACCTGGAGGACTTGTCGGTACTCTGGATTTCACCTGGCCGAGACCTGGCTCCGGGTACAAAGAACTGTATGTCGGAAGCGTCGGGACGGGCCGTGCGAATACCGCAAGATGGTTTATTGTATGGAGTAAGATATGAGCCGGATAAAGACGCGAAGATCAAGGCGGGGTCATAACAGTCGATTACACCGAGTTATTGACGGGCGTGAGTTACTTCTTGAGTTTTTTGATCAAGATTTTGTATATGAGCCTAATCCTGATCCGAGAAAGACTGCGGAGGAATTCAAAAATACAATTTTGGATGCTAAATCATTTTTATTGGGCTCTGCTCCGAAGCCTGGCGAGAAAGTATTTGTTGGTGATCTTGATTTAATTATGGACAAGAGCAAACTATTTATGCCTTATCCGTCATGTCTTTTGCGCTATGAGCAGGAGTCAGGAAGTCTTGACGAACGGAGTGATGAGACACAAATTCTTGTGCGATATGCATGGTATACTGTTATTGGAAACTCACATTTATTTGCGGCGATAGTTAATTTTCCAAAAGACCGTGAATATATTCTTGGCTCGGAGGGTGTGCGCTGTACTCTTGGTTTTTGCTTTCCAGAATTATCTGATTTGTATGAAGCGTATTCGTCAGAGAAAGAATTTTTATTTGATATGAATGCGATACGACTGTTTTTTAAGGACGATGAGGGGTGGGAAGAGGTGTCCGAACGGATAGCAAAGAGAGGCCACAGGTCATTTATTTTGGAAGTCCTAACTGATCTTGCCGATTTTTTAATAACTGTAAATAGTAGCGGCAATTTTATTGCTAAAACTTATTTGGCAAGCGAAAATAAGAAACCGATAAAATTCCTTGAGCCGAGAATTCAATATGTGATAATTGATAAAAATAAGAAAAAACTTGCATTGCGTGACAGATTAGATGATACGAAAAAAAAGAAGGGAGGCTCTTATTCTATCAAAAGTCGTGTTGCTCATAATCGTCGGGGACATCAGCGTGTTTTGCGGAGTGACTACTATAAAAACAAACAGGGTCAAACTGTCTGGGTGAAAGAGGCATGGATCGGACCTTCAAAGTGGAAGCACGGAAATTCCATTTATGAAATTGTCGATTTGAAAAAGGAATTAGAGATGGAAAATAAAATTGAAGTTGTTAAAGAAGTCAAAGAGCCTGAATTCAAAGCGGGCAGTTATCGCATTGCCGATTCATTGCCTCCGATAAACGGACTCGGACGATTCGTGCCTGTAATAGATCACAATGCTCCGTCATTATGGGAGCGATTAAAAAACTGGATTCGGAGGACTGAATGAACTTACGCGGATATAAAGTTGATAATGAAGGATTTGATTCGATGTGTGAAACCTGTTTGAATTTCACCTGGGTAGTTATTGATTGGGCGAAAAAGAATCCTGACAGGAGTCATACGTTTCCGACACAGAACATGCGGTGTGAGAAAATACCCGGTGCTTTTAATGGATTGAAAGCGGGACAATTCAATAAGAATGAAATACCCTATGTTATACGGTGCAACCAGTACAAGCAATCGAGAAAGAAGGTGGTACAATGAAACGAGTATTTTTACCGATGCGATTGACGGGCCGAATGAGGCGAATGGCTTACAGGTCTATTGAGATGCAACGCAGGACGACTCAATATGGATTGATTGGAGCAAAGATGGCTTTACGGGGGGAGACGACTCTTGAGGAGATGATAAACAATATATCGGTATTACAGACCCAGAGCGTATTGATAATGACTCGAATTGATAGAACGGCAAAAATGATTGCGGCGATGGAAGAGAGGCTGACAAATGACAAGGGGTAAGAGAGGTAGTCGTGTAAGCGATTCGGAACGGCAGAAACGGCGTGAAGTATTATTGCGGTTCATGGTCGATTTTTTTGTAGAGCGAGGCTCTTATCCCTCAATTTTTCAATTGGTTGATGGGACAAACCTGGCAGACACAACATTGTACCGGATGCTTAAAGAGATGGTCAAGGAGAATACCAGTATTGGTATTGTACGCGATGAGCACAATGGTAAATATAAAACCGGGACGTATAAATTAATTGGAAGATGGGAAGTGCTTGCATTGCAGGCGAGATTGAACATATTACAGTTTGAAGGGACTGACGAATGACAGCAAAGCAAATTCAAAGAGTGATTGATTATCAAAACTGGAAAGAAGACGGGATCAGGAATGGCAAGCACGTCTCGAAGGCAACGCCAAACGCAATGTTCTGGGACGCCTGGAAGCTGGACAAAGAAGGGATCAAGGCCGCAGGCATCTCCTGTAAGAAGACGAGCTCCGGCTGGTTTATCTATTACTGGCAGAATATACATCAGGTGAACAGTGAGAAAATCACACCCGTACCGCAAAGCCTCAAAAAATTGAACAATAATAGCGGACTCCTGAAATACCAGGAAACGCACGTTGCGGCCCTGATTCATGCCCTGGAGATGAACGGTGCGGCTCTGGACGGGAGCGATACCGGAACGGGAAAAACTCCCTCCGCTCTGGGAGTGGTCAGGGAGCTGAACTCTAAATTTTTCATACTGTGCCCGAAAACTATTATTCCTGTATGGTACGAATGGTGTGTGCATATCGGTGTTGATCCGGTCGAAGTGATTAATTATGAAGCTCTCAAGAACGACAAGCATGAGCTCATGCGAATTGAGAAATACAAAGACAAGCGGGGTAAGGCACAACATAAGATTGAATGGCTTATCCCTCACGGCTCGATTATGATTTTTGACGAAGGGCATTATTGTAAAGGCCGGGACACTATAAACAGCAAAATGATGATTGCGGCGAAGGATCAGGGATACAAGATAATGATTCTGACAGCGACACTCGCAGACAATCCGCTTCAAATGCAGGCAAGCGGATATGCTCTGGGGCTATTTCCGCAGATTAATGATTTCTGGAGATGGATTGAAGCGTACGGTTGTCACAGGAATGGCTGGACAAAGAATGGACGTGCGGAGACGAAGGCTGAAATGATGCGTTCCGGGTTTTCATTCACATCAAATAAGCGGGAACAGCAAGAGGCTCTTGAGAGATTGCACAATGCGATATATGGAGCGGGCCGGGGCTCTCGAATGAGAATCAAAGACCTGGGGAGTGCATTTCCAAAAAACCAGGTTGTTGCGGCGGCTTATTATTCTGACAATGCAAAGAAAATACAGAAAGTGTATACCAGTCTGGAGCGTGAGATACGAAGGCTCAAGGCCCTGAAAGAAAAGTCGACGAACATTCTGACTGTGCTCCTCCGGGCGCGTCAGGAGATTGAATTGCTCAAAGCTCCGACATTTGTTGAGCTTGCCCGGAATGCGGTAGCGGAAGGAAATTCGGTTGCGATATTTGTCAACTTTCAAAAGACGCTTGACTTTATTGCCGACGAGTTGCAAACTGACTGTATAATCTGCGGCGGTCAGAAATTAAAAGACCGGAACAGATTTATAAAAGCGTTTCAGGACGACCTTTCTCCGTATATTGTGTCGAACATGAGAGCCGGAGGGGTCGGAACGAGTTTACACGATTTGCACGGTAATAGACCCAGAGTCTCACTTATCTCGCCGTCGTTTTCGGCACAGGATACAAAGCAGGCTCTCGGTCGAATTTACAGAGCCGGAGCAAAGTCTCCGGCAATACAGCGAATCATTTTTATTGCCAATACGGTTGAGCATGGTGTCTGTGAGACCGTGAAGAAAAAGATTGGCAGAATTGACACATTGAATGACGGAGATTTTGAGCCGACATGGAGTTAGTGCAATTAAGTAAAGAATTCACAGAGGACGAGCTTGATGCTTGTCGTGATTATGCCGTGCTGATAAGCGAACATGAGAAATGCGACGGCTCTGGAATTATGTACATTGATGGTCAGGTGACTGATTGTGATTGCCGGGTTATGTATTATTATATCCGTGAAATGATGTACGCGAGATTGCCGTCGAGTTACTGGAAAGCATTGATTGATAAGCCGAAAATGAAAGTTGAAAATCAGGAAGCTATCGATCAATTTTTCACAAAGCCAAAGGGCTCAATAGTTGTCGGAGGTTTTGAGACTATCGGCAAGACACAATTCCTTGTAATGACTGGTAAAAAGTTATTGCAAAAAAACATAAGAACAATTTTCATGGATGCGTCCGATCTTGTCAGGCTCTTGACTGATAAGGATTTGGAAGTATTACAGGATCGCGTTTCCGGGTGTGACGTGATTTTAATTGACGACTTTCACCGATTGAAACTCGAATGGAAGAGAGATATTGTATTGCAATTCGTACGAAAACGACTCGGAGCCGGTACAGGATTTGTATTTGCAATAGACTCTGATGACGGAGAACTGTACAAACTGGTTGATAAATCTCCGGGAGGATTTTTTACTGTCAGTCTGTTCGAGCCGAGAGTTGTCGACAACTTTTTGAATAAAGACCTCATCAAAGAAGCGAGAGAAATGGAGAGTATCGATGGAATTGGAGGACTACAATGATTTTTCAAATGAAGTACTTGAGCGACAATTATTAAAATATATCACAGTCAAAGACTATTCGCTTGCTCCTGAATTGAATCCTGACATTTTCGCAGGTGAATCCGAGCGCAAGATATTTAATATCCTCACAAAGAAGCTCCAGAGTAATTTTCCGGCAAAGACTGTGCCGGATATGGTATTGCAACATGTACGCGGATCGGACGCGGAATTTGACGCAATGGCCGAAGCGGTTGACCGGGTTCTCCGGGCTGACAATCTGAATAATTATGGAGCGGCCAGAGCGGTCGTCAAATCTCTTCAACATATCCAATCACAGAGAGTCCTGGCGCGGGCCTCTGATACAATCCGGGAGGCGGCTCTGGAGGGAGACGTTGAGACCGGGTACAAAGCCCTCCGGCTGGCCCTGTCTGCGAATCCTTCCCGTGTTGAGATGGGAGAATACATTGAGGATTATTCGATGCGGGCCTCAAAGATTGACGAGCGCATGAAGCGTAAAAAGACCGTGAAGGATATTGTTCCGACGGGAGTCATTCAATTTGATCGTGTTGCCGGAGGTCTGAAAAAGGGAGAGGTCGGTGTCATTGCCGGAGCGACGGGAGTCGGAAAGTCAATGACGAAGTTGAATTTTGCCGCCGCCGCCTGGCTACAGGGATTTAATGTTGTATTCTATGGACTGGAAATGAGCTCGGAAGAGAATGAATTCCGGCTGGATACACTCCTGACAGAAATACCGACGCAGGCATTCAGGCTTGCGAATTTGACAAAGGAAGATCGGGCATACTGGAATAAATTAATGATAGAGCTCAAAAAAGAGCGGGCAAAAAACTATCTCATGTTTGTCGGAGCAAGGGGTCAGAGTATGCCTGACATTTTGAGCACGGTCGAAGGTATTGAACAGAGACGCGGAAGACTTGACCTGTTAATACTCGATCATATTCTGCTTGTCAAAAGGGAGTATCCGAGAGAGCTCAATTTGAAAATCTGGGAGAATTTTGACGAATTATCAGACTGGAGTAAGGATCATTTTATTGCGACGTGGACCTCCTCACAGGTGACTGACGAAGCACAGAAGCAGTCACGTAAGGGTGGAATGAGGGCGAATGCTGTCAAATACGGGCGGGCGGTGAGTGAGATCGCACAGGTTGTCGTTTCAATCTGGCAGAATGATCAGGACGAAGCGATTGACGATATGAACATGCAGATTGTGAAGGGCCGGAACATAAAGCGTCCGCCGCCGTTCAAACTGCGAATGAACATGGAGAAGATGGTACTCGACCGGGTGTCGTTCTGTATGCTCGGTCTGGACAAGTACCGGAAGCTCCGGGGCAAAAAGAAGTCAGGGAGTTTAGTGTGAAGATATTAGTAAGATACGACGAAGAAAAGCCGACGGGTCTTTTATTAGGTTTTGAAAATCCTGACGATTTGCATTTTGTGAGAATGGTTTTTCAATCTGTTTTACATGGCAGAAAACCGATTGTGACGAAGGAAGAGAATAAGGATACTCTAAAAATGATAGTAAGCAAACTCGGATACACAGGTAATTAAGCGAATGAGCTATCTTGATTTATTACAGAAATACTACGGCGAAGTCAGAGGCGGCGAATACTGGATGTGTTGTCCATATCATAATGAGAGTAAGCCGTCTATGAGTGTGAACATAAACGAAGGGCAATTCTATTGTTTTGGTTGTCACGAACGCGGCTGGATTGATAAATTGATTGCACAAAAAGAGGGTATCAGTCGTTCGGAGGCGATGCAAATTGTGACGCAGGCCGAGCTTGGAGGACGACGCAGGAATGGCCAGAGAGTCGAATACAATTATTTGAGTGAGGATATACTCGACGACTTTTTTATGTTACAGTCGAAGGAATATCTCCAGTATATCAGAAGCAGAGGACTGACGCGAACGGCTGTGAAGGAATTCGATCTCCGGGAGGGAGGTTCTCATGATCGGTTCTGGAGCAAGCGTGTTATTTATGCGATAAGGAATCTCAAGGGTCAGATTGCCAGTATAGAAGGGAGAGCGATTGATAAGAAAGTGGACCTCCGGCATTATAATGCTCCGGGCTCGAAGGCGGCTTATGGTTTATTCGGAGCGGATCGTTTTGTCGGCTATCGATACAAATGGCTGTTTGTAGTCGAGGGTCCGTTTGACTGCATGTCAGTCGTTCAATCTGGAGACCCGGCGGTTGCGATGTGTACCTCGACGCTTTCTGATGAGCAGTACCGGATACTTGAGATTCTCACGGATCACCCGATTGTCATTCTGGATGGTATCAAGCCGGGAACGGAGCGGGCCAGAGAAGATGTTGTCAATATTCTTCATAAAGGTTTGAGCACAAAATTTCCGAACAGTTATACTCTTCATACAATACGTCGGAAGAATACTGATCCGAACGACCTGTTAAAAAAGGGCACTCTTAAAAAATATCTTACAGACATTTTGAGAGAAAAAGGTTTACGGAGGAAAAACAATGGCACGAAAAAAAAGCGGCAGGCTATCGTCGGCAAAGGAGGCATTCGTCGAAACAACCGTAAAGATCGGAGATAAGACGTTCAAATTCGAGGCCGATATGTTTGACCTGGACGGTGTGAACGTCGGCATACTCAATCAACAGATTGAGAAAATTCCTGCGTCACTCGCACAGACAGGTGTCGCTCTGGGAGAGGCCGAACGGGAGCACAAGCGACAGGAATTGGCTCTGGACATCTGGAAGGCTGACAGATTAATGGCAATCGGAGCGGGCTCTAAAATGACGGAGACTGCAAAGAAAGACACAATGAAGTCTGAATATTCTGCGGCTCTGATAAAGGAAGAAGACAAGGTCATTGAGGCCGCGTATCTGGTCAGACTCCTGCGAAGCTATCGGGAGGGCCTTCAGGCAAAGCTCCAGTTAGCACAGACGCTTTCTGCGAATATTCGGGCAGAGGGAGAAGCATTCAGAAGCGGAGCAAATTAATCGAGGGCGGTCGTGTCTTTACTCAATGATTATATAGATTTTCTCCGGGCGACGGCAGGGCCGGGTGACTATTATTATGATCGCGATCCTGTTACCGGAGGAATCATGCCATATTTCAAACGGGGAGATATTGTCTCCAGAGATGGTACTGATGAACATTTGATTTATGATATGAACCGGGCCGGAGATTTTATCAATGTAATTTGTCTCAAAGCTCCGAAAGATAAATGGACTGCGGTCGGTGAGACAGAGGGAAATGTGGCACGACGATACACATTGAAAGAGCATCTCCTGAACTGGAGGGAGGTCTTTGAGAGGCTGAAAGGAATTCCAGTTGACAAATTTTTAGAACAATGATATTATGTCATAACGGAGGAAAGTATATGGCAAAAAGACCTGTTAAAAACGCAGAAATCAAGAAACGAGGGGTCTCTCTCGGAACGGATGAAGGTGATCATATAGTTGATCGGGCACTGGCCGATGATGACCGTCTAAAACTATCGAATGATAATGGACCGAACGTGTTTCTGTTATTGCATTCGGACGCATTCGCTCTGTCAGAGCACTTTGTTCGTAAGGCTGACAATAGCATTGTACGGACATATTGTGGAGTCCACAAAGAAGGGGACTTCCGGGCAATTCTGGATACGGCAAGGTGGGCTGTGCCGGAGAATTGTGAGATGTGCAAGCGTGTTGTTGAGCTCCGCCAGAGAGCGAAGGACGACAAGAAGGGCGGAGATAAGATCAGAGAGATTGCAAGAGATGTTGGTTGCGCTGTGAGTGCATTGCTCGTTGCCGCTCCTGCGGATTATGAATCTCGCAAGGTTGGAGCTAAAAAGAGGATTATTCCTTTTTGTGATTCTCCGGCTTCTTATGGATTGTTGTCGCTGACCTATGCGGCATTTTCTTTTTTCTGGCAGGAATTCAAAGAGCAGGGGTTCAATGCGAACGATCTTCGCAAGGGATTATTCGTCAATTTTGAACGCGGCTATAAAACGCGCAAGGGCGGCGGCAAATCAAAATGGTCGCAGGTTATTGGCGTCGAATTCTTCAAGTCGAGCATTCCCGCAAACAAACTCCCGAAGTTGCCGGATGCTATTGATTTCAGTAAGTACGGCGATTATGGAGACTATCGTGAGGAAGCGATGAAAGAAACCTGTGAGGTTTTTGATGCGAGTTTAGCGTCAAAGCTATCAGGAACGTCAGCGCGGCGGAGTGGTAGTCGAGCAACGACTTCCAAAAAGAGACCTTCAAAGAAAGCTCCCCGGAGACGATAAATGTCGGTAGCGTCAGCCAGAGCCCGGAAAATAGCGAAGGCCGTCGGAGAAAAATTCGATAAGGGCCTTGTTCGTACCCTCCAGAGCGGATTTCAATTGCCGTGTCTGGAGGGATTTTCCTGGGGTCTTGCTTCGCTCAACCATATTTGTACGGGTGATCCGACAATTGGTCTGGTCAGGGGTCGTATATATGAGCTCTATGGGCCGTTGTCGGGAGGCAAGACGACACTTTGCCTACATGCTGTCCGAGAGGTACAGTGTGCGGGCGGTGTCGTTGCATTTATAGATTCAGAACATGCTCTCGATCCGAGATACGCGGTGAAACTTGGGGTCTTGCCGAAGGACGTTTTATTCTGTCAGCCGGACAATGGTGAGGAAGCGATGACGGTTGCGGAGGAATTCATTAAGGAAAAGGTTGACCTCATTATATTCGATTCGGTTGCGGCTCTCACGCCGAAGGCTGTCATTGAAGGTAAGTATGATAAAAACCCGATTGGAATACAGGCACGGTTCATGTCGCAGTCACTTGCAAAATTACATAAGATTATCGCAAAGAACAAGTGCGTCGCATTATTTACCAATCAGGTCAGATTCAAAATTGGAGTTATGTTCGGGAGCCCGGAGACGACCCCTGGAGGAGAGGCTCTGGGTTTTTATGCATCGGTACGATTGCGCTCAATGGTCAGCACGGCCTCTGACAAGGCTGTGAAAGGTCAGGGCTCAATAACCGGTGAGAAAGACATCAAGCGTCTGGGCTCGGAAGGCACAATCAGGTGTGTCAAGAACAAGATATATGATCCATTCGGTGAGACGACAATCCCTCTGTATTATGGCAGAGGATTTGATGCGGTTGCTGATGTATATAAACTTGCGGCCAGAATGCATCTTATTACTCACACGACTGGCGGCTATCGCATTCCTGGAGTGCGTCTGGTCGTGAAATATGCTGGAATGGAGGAGCATGTCTCGAAGGTCTGGACATTGATACAGGAAGGTGATCGCGGTGTCATTGAAGTCGATGCGGAAGTGGTTGACGACGAGCCTGTCAGTCTTCCTGCTCCAAAAAAGAAGACTGTAAAGAAGAAAGCGGTGAAAAAGAAGACCGCAAAGAAAAAGGTTGCAAAGAAAACCGGGAGGAAGCGATGAAAGACGGAACATTGGTTACGGTGCATGACTTGAATACCGATAACCGTTTAATTGGTTATGTAATGAACTGGAAAAACGAATCGTTTGAATTGTACCAGGGTAGCAGATTGATTGGAGACCATTTTCAACCAGGCGGTATGTGTTGGATATTTAATGAACAGAATCCTTACGACGAGCTTGAGGTTGTTGTGGTAATGACTCAAAAAGGTTATGACGAGATTCAGGAGAGAGCCGTCGAGGGATACAAAGAGAAGTTGACGTCTAAAATTTCTCGACATGAAATGCCGTTTAACGTCCCAATTCCAGGCGCAAAATTTAGCACAGAATTTATCACACCTGTCAGTCAATTTCTTGACGAGCTTGAGAGGTTTGCAGATATACGTAAAAAATTAATTGATTAAAGCAATTGGAGGTTGCAACATGAGCAAGTATGTTATTAGTGCCGATTGGCATATCGGACTTTCAGAAGGGCATGACGAATGTATTCGTCGGGGTGTTGAACACATCGCAGAGGTCTGTGAAAAAGAGGACGCTGACTTCATTTTCGCAGGCGATTTATTTGACCGACCGAGACCGTCGCCGGAGGACTACAGACTGGCGGGAGATTGTCTGGGACTGATCGAATGCAAACAGTATATCATTTCTGGCAATCATGATCGTACCGGATCAAAAGGTGTGACTGTTCATGCCTTTCAGAGCAATATGTTTACACGACATGCGAATGTGTATATTGCCGGAGATGAACCGGCAAGACATGAGCCGCGAGATCATGAATTAATACTTGCACCATTTGTGCATGATCAGGAAGGCCGGACTTACGGTGACGTGATAATTGAGCACTGCAAGGAGATAGGAAGTCCCGATGAGGATATTCCCAGAATACTCGTTGCTCACGCGGATATTCCCGGAGCGATGTATGGAGCGGAGCAAGAAATTCAGCTCGGTCGTGTTGGTTCACTTCCTCCCATGCATGAATACGTTGACGTGATAATTGCCGGGCATATTCACAGACATCAGACATTCCGATATGGGCCGTGCACTGTGATTTATCCGGGGGCTCTCTCACGGACGAGCCATACAGAGGAGAAAGAATACAAGGGATTTATTCTATTCGATACGGAAACGCAGGACGTCAAGTTTGTACGCCGCAAGGACGCACGGAAGTATCACACCGTCAAAATAAAGTGGCCGGGACAATTCCGAATGCCTGCGGCTCTGGCGAAGGCTGACGGTTGTGTCCGCTTGCAGATTGACGCGGCCAGGAGATACTCCGGCATGATCGACCGCAGAGCTATTGAGAAAAAACTGGCACAGAAATTTGATGAGGTTAAACTGGAAATCAATTATGAACGGAAAGTGAGCGCGTCCGCAAAGGCAGTGGCAACAGGCCGAGGCTTCGACGATTATGAGGAGCTCTGGCTTAAAGAGAATGTTGCAAGCAGGCTGACGACTGTGCGTAAATTATTGATGAAATATCTCAAACAGGTGGACACGGGGGAGTCCCTGTCAGGGTCGAGAACGGGAGTCATTCTGAAACGTGTCAGGATCAAAAATTATCAGTCAATCGATGAGGTTGAAATAGACCTCACGTCTAATGATTGTGTCGGAATTCTGGGAGAGATAGACGGCAAGCTCACGAAGTCAAACGGAGCTGGCAAGTCGTCGATACTTGAGGCAATAAGATTTGCCATGAACGGTGAGACACGCTGGTCAAAAAATGAGAAGGCTATCCGGCGCGGGACGGATAGTGCCGACGTCGAGATTGACATGGAGAACGGCTCCGGGGTTTATACCGTGCATCGAACGCTCAAAGCCAGGGGGGCTACAGCCTGGATCAGGCATGACGGTGAACAGCTTGCCAGAGGCCCGAACGAGGTCACAAAATGGTTTGAAGATAATTTCGGAGCGTCAAAGAAATTCTTTGATACTCTTATCTGGATTGGCACGAAGCGGAGGTCTGCATTACTGGAAGCAAGGCCGCAGGAACGTCTAAAAGCAATTCAAGAGCCCCTCCCTCTGGGCCGCTACGAGAAAGCTCTCAAATTGATTCGTTCCGAGCGGACCTCGGCAAAGAGCAAGGTCGACGCGGCTCAAGGCGTGATTGAAGCGTTCGGCAACATGAAGCAATCCGATGTGACGAAGGCGGAGACGGAATTATCGGGGCTCACTAATAAGCGGAAAATGATTGAGGATCAGATTAAGGTATTGAATACCAAACTCAAAAGTCATGACATAATTGCCAGAGATCAGGACAAACTCGATGAGCTTATTGACGAGCTGGAAGAATGTCGGGACGAATTCAAAGATTGCCCCTGGCTCAAGCAGTCACCTGACGTGTACGTGCGGGAGACAAGAAAAGTGCTGGACGGATTGGATTCAGTATCCAGTCAAATGCTTGCGGATTTGTCACAGCTTGACGCCGGAATAAAGCTGGCAGAATTGAAGCGGAACGAAGCACAGGAAGCTATTGACACATTATTCGGTAAGTCACAATGTCCGACGTGCAATACGAAGCTCAAGCCTGACGCATATAAAGCGACAATGCAGGAGAAGAATGACGAGTTAAAAAAGCACAGTGATGATTGCGAGATTTATATTCAGAAATATCATGAGCTGGACATAAAATTCAAATCTAACAAAAAGAAAATCGATGATCTTAATGGTCGAAAATTGTGGGCTGAAGGACTTGTCAAGACCCAGAAGCGGATTGATACGATTCAGCCTCGTATTGATGAATTGAGGGCGAAGCATGACTATTCAGCTCTCAAGGGAATAAAAAAGCTGGAAAAGGATCATGAGACCCTGGAAAGGAATCGACGGACAACGTCGGATGCAATTTCTGACAAGCGGGCTGAAATTGATAGTATCAAGAAAGACCTGGAACGCTTGCAGAAAGCAAAGACGGAGCTCAAAAGTGCGGAGCAATTGAGCCAGGATTTGAATGTTGTGTATGAAGCATGTTCGCCGCGAGGAATTCCCTCTCTGGTTTGTAGTGAAATAATCAAAGAAATCAATGAAACGATACCGGACGTTGTTGAGGATTATAATTTCTGGCAGGATATTCAGGTTGCAATCTGGGAGATGACTGACGGTAATATCGTGATTGAAGCGGCAATTGACGACGAAGAATTGAACGAGGTCGAGGGCCTGTCAGAAGGTGAACGGGAGATTGTCAATCTGATTCTCATGTCGACATGGAAACGGGTGCTTGAGAGTCTGCTCGGTAGCTCATATAATTTCATCTTGATTGATGAGGCTCTGGATAAGATGGACGAGGAGAACAGGAAGAGAGCTGTCAAGTATTACAGGCGGGTCAAACAGCAATCGCTGGTAATATCGCACAGTAATATCAGGGACTCATTCAGCAAGACGTTGATTGTAAGCCGATGAGTAAAGGGGAACAAATATCTCTGGCACAGAGGCTCGATGAACAATTCGAGTCTAATGTCAGATTTGTCATGGACAAATGGCCCGTCGAGAAGATCACGGCGATACGGGATAGCTGGATGCGCTTCTGGGTGAATCCTCACGGGCCGAATCCTCTCAATCACGACATGGTCAAGGCATGTTATCTGATAACAATAATGGACGAAGCAATACGGAGGTCACAGAATGATAATGCGATTGACGCTGACAATCCAGAAGGAACATGAAGTTGAGTCAGAGGACGAATGGGAGGAGCTCCGGGACGAGATTGAGGCGGAGCTCACGGAGCTCGGCTGGTCTGTAAATATAGACGACGAGAGTGACGTGGAATCTGATGACGAGCCGAAGCCGGAGAAGGAAAAAGTCGATCTCAAGGAAGTGGTTGAGGACTTATTGAATGCGTGAAGAAAACATAATATGCAATACTGACGAGGAATGGTCGAAGGCGGTACGCGAACGAGACAATAATATGTGCCGTCTTGTGTTGCCCGGATGTCTCGGTCGGGCCAGTGAATCACATCATATTTTCGGACGTAAGCTCCAATTTGTACGATTTGATATTGATGACGGGATTGCGGTGTGCTCAAGATGTCACAGAATGATTGAGGATAGTCCAGAAATGTCAATGAATTATATTCGTCGCAGGTTGAGGCCGGAAGTATGGAATCGTCTCGTTGAAAAGATTGAGACGATGTATGGTAAGGGCGTATATACGTGACTATTGGAGTAATTTATGATCACCGACGAATTGATTAATGGAATAGAGACCCTGAAAAAAAAGGGCTATTCAGAGGATGTTCTCGCGGCCTGTATTATTCATAATGGATTGAGTAATGTCGAGCGGGCCTTGCATGAGTTATTTGCTATGACAGAGGAAATAAGCGATAAGCCAGAGCCCGATAAGCCGGAAAAAGTGATAGCCGACGCACTCGACCGGTTTTCGGATAAATTCAGTGAAGGGCAAAAGACTTTAATGGCTCTGTTCAATGAGGAGCAAGAAAAGCATGATCGCGTCCTGGAAATATATCGGGACGGACAAAAAGAGCTGGTCGATTCAATAGTCGGGAATGTGAAAGTTTTAATTGAGACAATTACGCAGAGATTTGATGCGTTCGCTTCTATCGCAGTAAAATTTTACAGGAGATTTGAATAATGGCACGGCAGGGGACAAAAGGAATGCTGTATTATTCCGACGACGGAGACCAGGAATTTTTTGACGGCTGTGATAAGCTGGAGGAAATGATTGACTCTGGCGACATGGACTGGTGTCTGGACACTCTGGAATCGATTCGGGAGTGGGCCGAAGAAAAGGAAATGATTACCGAAGCTCAATACGATTCAATCAATAATTTCTGGGACAAGTATCAGGAGAAACAAAATTAGTGGCTCGCAGTAAGAAAGCTGACATGCAGTTGGTCGAATATGATGACGGCCAATTTTGTCGGAGATGTGAGGGCCTGACGACGTCGGGTCTTAATTGTTGCCCAGGCCGATTCGCTGACGACAGAGATCACAAAAAAGCCGATATTGCGATTATCGGTGAGGCTCCAGGTCAGGAAGAGGACCGGCTGGAGAAGTTTTTTGTCGGGCCTGCGGGTCAGGTCTTGAACGAATGGATTACTCACGCGGGTCTCGGAGGCCGAAAAATATGGTTGGATAATGTTGTGAGATGCACTCTTCCCGGAGACCTGGGAGACATGAATTCCTCGCAGGCCAATAAGCTCATAAGGAATTGCAAGCCGTATTTATTCAGGAATCTCGAACGCTTGAAGCCGAAGGTTATTGTCACGGTCGGCAACAAAGCTCTCAAAGCAATGACCGACCTGGCGGGAATCACGCGCTGGCGCGGACGGCTCCTGAAGTACCCGGCTCTGGGAGCATATATTGTACCAACATTTCACCCGGCGGCTGTGCTTCATGCTCACAGACCTCTCTGGGAGGAGCAGGCGGTCAGCGATCTCATTCTGGCGCGTAAGACACTACAGGCAAAGAAGCTGACGTCCAGGGCTCGCAGGTTTGTCTGGGTCAGGACCGAGAAGGAATTTCGGGCCTGTATGGACGAGATGAGCAAGGCTGACGAGATTGCACTTGACTTCGAGACGACAGGTCTTAACTTCCGAACGGACAAGATTATCGGACTGATTCTTTGTGCTTCCCATACGAAGGCATATTTTATTCCATTCCTTCCGGTGATCAGTGAAGTAGTCAGTGACGAGAGCAAGGGTGACGTCATTTACAAATGGGTGGACGGTGACTATGTTATAAAGCGTCAATGGCTGTCAGCTATCAAGAGAGTCGTTGAGAATAGACGCAAGCTCAAGATACTGCATAATGCGGGTTTTGATCTTTTGTGGTTTATGACTCTCGGATGGGACTGCTATCCGATTTATGATACAATGATTGTGAACAGTATTATTGATCATATAGATAATGGTCTCAAGGATTTGAGCTATATTTACACTGACTTTGCCGGATACGACGACGACATTATTCAATATACCGGACGCGGAAATAAAAAACAATATATCAAAGTGCCGCCTCCGTTACTTGCAAAGTATGGGTGTCTTGACGGTATTGCAACATTTATTGTGAAAAAGGAGCACACAAAGGTTCTCCAAAAGAACAGAGCTCTTGCCCGGCTCTGTGCCGAACATAATGAGCTCCGATATAATCTGACGACAATGGAATACTACGGGATCAGGACTGCAAAGACTCACGCCAGTAAATTGAAGACACAGTATCTTGAGGAGACGCAGGCAATTGTCAAGCGGCTTCGACGCAAACTGAAATTGCCCGATCTGAATCCGAATGCCTCCGCTCAATTGATTGATGCGTTCTGGGGACCGAATGGGCCTCTGAATATTCGGGATTATAGAGGAGTAAAGAAGCCCTCGACGGACGCCAGGATACTCAAGGTAGTAAAGCGTCAGTGTAAATCAAAGAAGGCTCTTGCGCTTATCAGTGACCTCCAGGATTACAGAGTCATGTCAAAGAGGGTATCGACCTATCTGGATAAATTTCTTGAGGTTCATGAGGCCGGAGGGGACGGGAGAATTCGTACACATTTCACGCAAGATATTGCGCGTACCGGCAGACTATCTTCTCGCGCTCCGGCCTTGCAGAATATACCGCGCTTCGATGCGATGAGAAATTGTTTTATTGCCGCTCCTGGACGGTCGTTTGTTGAACACGACTACAAACAGCTTGAAATATGTATTGCGGCGGAGGAATCTCTCGATCCGACAATGCTGGAAATTATCAATACTGGAGGGGACTATCACAGCTATGTCGGAAGCACGACAATGACTGCTCCCGACGGTAACAGGTATCCGAAGCAATTATTTATAACAGATAAGGAAATGAGGGCGGCGGCGAAAATCATTTCCTTTTCTGTTATTTATGGCAAGACGCCGCAGGGCCTTGCGAATGATTTGAATTGTAGTATTGATGCGGCGGCTCACATAATTGTTCAGCTTACCAGAGCGGCGTTTCCTGTTCTCGGTGAATGGATGGATCAGCAATACGCTTTTCTCCGTGATCATGGTTATGTCAGGACAATATTCGGTCGAGAGCTTCCGATTGCAAATTATGATTCGGCTGACTCATTTGAGCTGGAAGCGGCGGAACGTCGAGCAATCAATTATCCGATTCAGAGCGGTGCGTCCGATTGTGTTGTAATTGGAATTAATCGGGTCGCACAGAAGCTCCGAAGGGTGAAGCTCCCGGTCGATCTCCGGCTGACGGTACACGATTCGCTCCTGGCCGAAGTGGACGACGACTATGTTGAGGAGTATGCGGCTCTGGCAAAAAAGGAAATGGAGAGGCGAATACCGGAAATAAAAAGAGTGAAATTGAGTGTTGACGTTGCGGTCGGTAAAGCCTGGGGTCGCATGAAAGAAGTCAATGTTAATTAGTGCCGGGGTTTGAGAACGGTGTTCAGCCGTGAATGGAATTGCTCGAGCCGATACGTCACGGTTCAGAAGGGTTCG